>Ga0123352_10000302_pt1 | contig 59324 bp, 50 predicted proteins | sample TergutLab28metaG_FD_89700 | JGI IMG/M metagenome (GOLD analysis project Ga0123352, IMG submission 89700) | Labiotermes labralis P1 segment gut microbial communities from Petit-Saut dam, French Guiana - Lab288 P1 | ecosystem: Host-associated > Arthropoda: Insects > Digestive system > Gut ... | reverse complement strand
ATATTATACGTCATGGCGGGCTTGACCCGCCATCTCTGGCAGCGTTTGAGATTCCGGGTCAAGCCCGGAATGACGAAATTATGCATAATATTCATAGAAAATGCTTAGCGAGACAGCCCCTTCGTAAACCGTCATTTATCTGTTATCTAAGATTTGCTGCCATGGTATTGGTATTAGTTGTACATCTGGGAAGAACATGTCTGCATTTCCGTACCACTGGGTTCTAGAGCCGATATCAAACATGTATGGGACTTCTTGACCAAAGGCAGACATTACAGCAAATTTTACACCATACCAACCCCAGTCGGGGAAGCCATGCCATGTGTCCACAAGAAGTCTTTGGTCGCGAATCCAATCGCCGCTTTCCATTGTTCCGCCATGTGTCAAAACCAGAACTTCTTCCCTGCCGGCGTTTTCTATTGCTATACGTGCGCCAAAGCCCATTTCGGAACTTGGAGCAAAAATTGCATCAATTTCGCCAGGGCCAAACATGTGGAGTATGTTTTCCGCTTGTTCAACTGAGCGGGCTCTGTTCCAGTCGCCCGGAAGGATGGTTAAAACATTGATGTTGGGGAATTGGTTGATAACATCCAAAAAGCCGTTATTTCTCGCATTAGAGAAATAGTCGCCATGGATACCTTCGATAATGGCTACATTGCCAGAAATGGAGTTGCGGTCAAATCCTTGGTACAGGTCACGCCACCAATTCACATTCATATGAACATCTTGTGGGATATCCATAGCACCATCTGCTGCTTGAGGTAGAGGGCCTGGGCCGCCCAAAGCATTAATCATAGACCAGCCTGTTACTTCTGCTGCAATTCTATTATCGAAGCCTACGAAGCTTGTTACATTTACACCTTCAATTTCGGACATCATGTTTACCATTAGAAGAGGAATGTCGGCTTCGTTTACTTCTCTAAGTACAGGGATTACACCGTCTACGTCGGTGGGGGAAACCATAATGGCGTCAACCTCTTGTAATATGAAGTTTTCGATTACGGCAATCTGTTCTGCTACACCTGAATGGTCTGTTGGTGGACGCTCTACTATTTCGATGTAAATGCCATATGGGCGTGCAGACTCTACAGCCGCTTCCATAAATTGGGTTACCGTTGCAAATACTCCTGTTACATCCGGTGGTGTCCAACCGATTCTGATGACTACTGTGTCATCAGAATCCTCGACGTTTCTGCCGCAAGCGGCGAGGCTCATCATTAGAACTAGTGTCAGTAGGACACAGCAACCTTTTAACAATCTTTTCTTCATGCTAAAAATCTCCTCTCACTTTTTAATTATTTTTTTGTGCTAAAGCTATACTATAACGCAAAAAGAAATTTAATTTTACGCGGGCGGTCGTATCTGCAAACAGAATGCTCCGGATTAATTTTGGGTGGAAGTTTTTGCTTCTGCGTATATTAAAATACGATTGTTTGGCGTAGGCCAATTGTTTTATCTGCGTTGGCAAACGCGGCTTCGATATCTTTTAGTGGGAACCTATGTGTTACAAGTTGGTCGACATCCACCAAGCCTGTGGCAATGAAATGAAGCGTTTTGCGGTAATGGTCGTGAGAAGAACGGGTGGTGCCCGTAACGGCCAGTTGCTTGTAGTGGATGATGTTTGTGTCAAGCTCCACAGCTGACTTGCCCTTTGGAAGGCCGCCAAAAAAATTTACACGGCCATCAAGCCCAGCTAAGTCAAACGCCGCTTGCTGTGCGGCCGCGGCAGAACATGCTGTAATTACAACGTCTGCGCCCGCACCGTTTGTTTCTTCCATTACACGGGCTTGCAGGTTATCTTTTACCGCAATAATTGAAGGTTCGATTGCCGTAATTTCGCCTAATCTCTCTTCTGACAGGTCGCTCATTATTATTTTTGCGGCTCCCGCCATTTTTGCAAGTTTTGCGTGCATTAGTCCAATGGCTCCCGCACCTATAATTACTATTGTTTCGCCCGGGTTAACATCATAACGCTCGAACGCGCAGTATACGCATGAGAAAGCTTCGTTTTGCGCCGCGGCTTCGTAGCTTACGTTGTCGGCTAGTGGAGTTACGTTTCCAAGCCTTATTGCGGTGGCTGGGATTTTTACATATTCCGCAAAGCCGCCATCCAGGTGAATGCCCAGTGCTACCAGCTTACTACAGTGCTGGCTTTTGCCGGAAACGCATAGGTCACATATTCCGCATCCAATGTTTGGGGCTACGGCAACTCTTTGACCCACATGATAGCCCTCTACGCGTGCGCCAATCTCTTCTATTGTCCCGGCAAATTCGTGGCATAAGATACGTGGGTTGTTTTCGTCTATACCGTCCAAGCCGTTCTTGTACATGCGCAAGTCGGTACCGCAAATAGACGCGGCTTTTACGCGCAGTAGGATTTCATCTTCGTTTATTGTTGGAGTTGGAACTTCTTCTATTCTAATATCTTCCTTGCCGTACAGTCTGGCTGCTAACATTTTGTAATGTTCCTTTCGTTGGGGAGGTTGGGGATAGGAGAGAGCCTTATGCAAATTGCGACAGCTTTTGATGCTTTTAACTCTCCTCTTACAATTCAACTATTCTTTTTTCCACTATGGACAAGTTGCCCGCCGCTACGACCTTAACTGCCATTTCGCCATCGTGGCCTGTTACTTTTGGCGGTGTGGTGTTGATTATAGAGTCTATAAAGGCGATGTCTTCTGCCAAATATGCGTCTTTAAATAGCTTTGTCCAGCTGCTTACCAGTGGGTAATTGCCGTATTTGGTGTCTGCTGTACAGGTTAGTACCGCGCTGTCGTTTATGCGTCCTATAAAGATACAGCCTTTTGTGCCAAGCACCTCTACGCGTGAGTCGTAGGCGTATCCCACGCCTTGGGCACCGTCTATCATGCCCTGCATTCCGTTTTCGAAACCGGCGGAAACAATAACATTGTCGTAAAAATCTGGGAAATCTTTTTTTGCCGCGGGTGAACGGAAATTGCCTCCGATGGCGTATATCGTTTTAAACTCGCTGCCTGTGAACCAGCGGAGCGTGTCTATGTCGTGGCTGTTTACTTCGGCCAGCGGGCCGTTGGATTTTTTTAGGTCGTACATCCATGGCTGGGGTATGCTGGGGCCGCGGGTGTTGGAGCGTACCATAACCACATCGCCTATGGCACCTGAGTCTACCATTTCTTTTGCGTGGATAAAGCCCGCGTCAAACCTGCGCATAAAGCCTATTTGCAGGGCAACTTTGTTGTCTCTGGCCGCTTTGTTCATTTGCTGGCATTCTTCTACAGTCATTGCCATTGGCTTTTCGCATAAGATGTGCTTGCCTGCTTTTGCCGCGTCAACCGCTATGTCTACGTGGAATTTTGTTGGTGTTACGATTACGACTGCGTCTATGTTTTTGTCGGATAGAGCTTGTCTATAGTCTAAGTAGTATGTATCTATGCCAAGCGTAGCGCATGCGGCTTTTGCAGTCTCTTGGACGGGGTCTACCATAGCCGCAAGCCTTGCGTTTGGGACGTTTTTTACAAAGTTTTCGGCATGAATCATGCCCGCACGGCCCGAGCCGATTACGCAAACTCCTATTTTTTTCATGGATGTGTACACTTCTTTCTTGTTAAACTTGGGTACATGCACCGTGCGCATCTAAAATTTAAAATACGGAAGTGCATAACCGTTTGTTGTTTTTTTGTTGCGTTTTGTTGTTGGTTTGTGTTTTGTTGTGAGAATGATACATTATTGGTGTTGTGATTGTAAATAGTGATAAAATACATAAATGTCGAGAAAAATCTGCGTCAATTTATGATATATCACAATGATTTTTTTCCCGCCTGTTCATTGATACTCGCTTTGTGGTGTTTTGTGTGCAGATTTATTCGAAAATATACATTTTTATTGCACTGTTGACACTTTCGCATTGCTGTAAGTATAATGAAGGTCGTTATCGAATACAATCGTTTACTATTTTTTGTAATCATATTTCTTTATGGAAGGAGAATTGTAATGGTGCCAGCAACACAACCAACTCTCTATTTTATAGGAGTGACCACGGGAGCGTCTTCTATAATGAAGGTTTTCCCCAAATGGGCGCAGGCGCTCGGGCTTGAAAACACCATAATCAAGGGCATAGACTTGATTCTTCACGCCCCAGCGGAGGACTATAGAAAAGTGGTGGAGTTTATTAAAAACGATCCGCTTTCCATGGGCGCGCTTGTGACCACGCACAAAATCGACCTGTACAACGCCTGCAAAGACATGTTTGACTACATCGACCCCTTTGCGGAAGAATTGAGCGAGGTGTCGTGTCTGTCTAAGCGGGACGGGAAGTTTTGCGCACATGCAAAAGACCCGATTTCCAGTGGCCTATCGTTAGAACGTTTTGTGCCAAGTAATTTTTGGAAAGACCACAGCGGCCATGTTGCGCTGCTTGGTGCGGGCGGTAGTTCTCTCGCGATGTCCCTGTATTTCGCACAAGAGAAATTTGGCGACAATGTACCCGGGAAAGTTATGATTTGCAACCGCTCAACTCCAAGGCTTGAATCCGCAAAGGAGCACTTAAAGCGAGTTGCAAATAGGATCAATCTCGAATGCATTCATAATCCAACCCCTGCGGAAAATGATGCGACCATAGCCCAAATGCCACCATTTTCTTTAATTGTAAACGCTACAGGCCTTGGTAAGGATGCCCCCGGCTCCCCCACAACGGATGCTGTTTGCTATCCCAAAAATAGCTTGGTGTGGGAAATAAACTATCGTGGCGATTTAATTTTTATGCGGCAAGCAAAGGAACAGCAAGGTGCTAAAAACCTGCTGGTTGTGGATGGATGGGATTATTTTATTCATGGTTGGACGCAGGTAATATCCGAAGTGTTTGACATTTCGATTGATGATAAAAAGTTGGAAGAACTAAGTGAGATTGCGAGGAACATATAATGACATTTAACTGGAACGAAGGATTTACAGTGGACTTTGACAAAGCAACGGGCATGTCAAAAACAGCCGCATCTACAAAGCGGCTACTTTCGCAGATGAAAAGCATGTACGCTAACACCGCTGCCGAGGCAGAATTAATCGAAAGTAGCGACCCCTTAGTATACGAATTCTACGAGCTTGGCGCGCCAGAACATCCGGGTGATGTAGCCGCAGGTACATCTATAGTGTACCCAGGCAAGGTTGGCGACGAGTATTTTATGACAAAAGGGCATTTCCACACCATTTTGGAAACAGCGGAAATTTACTACACCCTTTCCGGCGAGGGGTATATGCTAATGGAAAACCCTGAAGGCGACTGGCAAGCCGCACGTCTTGAACCCGGCAAAATGGTGTATGTGCCAAAACGCTATGCGCACAGGAGCATAAACACCGGCACTTCGCCGCTTGTGACATTTTTTGCGTTTCGTGGGGATGCGGGGCACGACTACGGCACTATCGAGCAAAAAGGCTTTCGTAAACTTGTAGTAGAGCGTGACGGCAAGCCCGAGATAATTGACAACCCAAAATGGATATAAGAATACGAACAGTGTGCGGTGCCGTTGCTCCGGACGAATTAGGCTTTTGCCATAGCCACGACCATATTATGGTGGCAAAGGGTAAGCCTGCCGAAATAGACCCGGCACTGTGCATGGACGATTTTGAAAAATCCCTTGCGGAGCTTGCAATGTTCAAAGAGGCGGGCGGGTGCGCGATTGTCGACTGCCAGCCGGTTGGTGCCGGGCGTATGTCGGAAGAGTTAACAGAGCTTAGCAAAAAAAGCGGCGTGCATATTGTGGCTGCCACAGGATTTCATAAAATGGCGTTTTACCCGGACGAGCATTGGGTTTTTGAGTATGATACTGCAAGTTTGGCCGAAGTTTTCACCCATGAGTTGACGGCCGGAATGTTTATAAATACGGAAACCATACAGCCTATAGCTTTTCACGGCGTGACGGCGGGTGTTATCAAGGTAGCATACGACGCGGTTGGCCTTACCACGCAGTACACCAAGCTGTTTACCGCAGCGGCGGCGGCGCAAGTGAGTACTCACGCGCCTATGATTATCCACATAGACAATGGCTGTGACCCACTTGTGCTGGACGATTTTTTGACACGCCACGGAGTTGAGGGCAGCAAGCGTATTTACTGCCATTTGGACCGGGCTGTCCGTGATATAGGCATTCACATCGAGCTGCTAAAGCGTGGTGCGTATGTAGAGTATGATACAATCCACCGCCTAAAGTATCACAGCGACATAGACGAGATTGCAATAATAAAGCAAGTGCTGGAAGCTGGGTTCGAAGACAAAATTTTGCTTGGGCTTGACTCTACACGGGCACGCTTTGCATCCTACGGCGGTACCCCCGGGCTTGATTATATCAAGCGAAAATTTATAGCTCTGATGGCGGAAGAGGGGATTCCTAGCTCCGTAGGGCTAAGTTTTATGCGGGAGAACCCCGCAAAAGCATTTGCGTTTTAGGGGAGTGGCATGTTTGTGGTATGTAGGGGCGAATAACATTCGCCCGCTACTTTAGCATGTTCGATGCTTTACGGCGGGCGGCTGCTAGCCACCTCTACGATATATTTTCAAACGGATAAATTTAGGAGGGTATTTACATGAAGGCATCAAGTCGCATTATAAATTATTTCGAAAACCCAAAGGGTAAAGTAACCCTTGGCATTGACGGGTTTGTAGACGAAGTTTGGCAAATTGTTTCCGTTCGCACAAGCCCTACGGAATATGTTTTGTATGAAAAGATGCAGGACTTTGCAAAGTCTGTATACGACGTGGGCGCGGGAGGCTACGCAAACGAAATTATAAGAAAGCGTCGCTCCCATGGTGGATTTACCGCACATTCGGGCGAGGCTGTGGATAATCTTGGCATGAGCCTAACACTTGTAGGAATGTTTGGTAAGGAAGGCGGCGGCGGTGTTGATCCCGTTTACGAGACATTTTCTAAAGATTGCAAAGTTTACTCCGTAGGCACCACAGCAATATGCCCGGCATACGAGTTTGCCGACGGGAAAATTCTGTTCCCATACGTGGCAGGCATTGCCGGGCTTAGCTGGCGGCAATTAACCGACGCGCTTACAAGTGACGAGCTAACAGCCGCTTATGGCCACGCAACCGTTATGGGGCTTGGTTACTGGTCGCTGCTTGACAATTTTAACGATCTAATTGTAAAGCTGTGCGAAAATTATATAAAACCCGGCACACGATTGTTTTTCGACTTTGCGGATATCCGCAAACGTGACAAACAGGCGTTGCTTGATACATTAAAACTACTTGCGGGATTAAATGAGAGAAATCCTGTGACTCTTAGCCTAAATGAACACGAAGGTGGGATTTTGTTTTCATACTTCGGGCGAGAATTTAATTGGAAAAAAGCGGAACTTGCCAATCGTGATATTGAATACGTACGCTCTCAAATAGGGCTTGACGAAATTATTGTGCATACCCCGTACTTCGCGGTTGGTGCGTCCGCCACAGAGGGCGTGGAAGTTGTGCAGCAGCGCTATTGCGATAACCCTATGGTAACCACGGGTGCGGGCGACAATTTTAATGGCGGATACATGTCTGCCATTGCCAACAAAGGCGGGCTTACCCTTGGCGAGCGATTGCTTGTGGGCAATGCGGTAAGCGGCTACTACATCCGCAACGGAGAGTCGCCAACATTGGATGGTTTAAAGGGTGAACTTGAGAAGTTTTAGCTTTTGTTCTAAGTCCTTGGAGTTTTGGGGCAACGCCCCAAGATTGTAGCCTTAATTGGTACTTATAACACATCCAACATTCAATTTTAGGAGGTACACAATATGCGTATTCTTGTAACCCCGCGCTCCTTTGGCAAAACAGACCCCACGGCTTTCAAGCTGTTGGAAGACGCGGGCTTTGAAGTTGTAAAAAACGAAACCGGAGGAATTTTAGACGAACAGCAGCTTTCGCGGCTAATTCACGATTGTCATGGTGTAATCTTGGGTGTAGACCCGCTAAATGCGAGCGTATTGCAAAACGCACCGTTGTTAAAAGCCGTTGCAAAATATGGCGTTGGGATAGACAATATAGACTTGAATGCCTGCACAGCTCGTGACATCGTTGTAACCCGTACAGTGGGAGCCAACTCTAATGCCGTGGCCGATTACGCTTTCGCGCTTATGCTTGCAGTAGCTCGTAAAGTTGTACAAATAGACGTAAAATGTCGCAGCTTTGACTGGAGCAAACCCACAACTTTAGATGTATATGGCAAGACACTTGGCCTTGTTGGCTTGGGTGCAATTGCCCGTGGCGTTGCCGCTCGCGCAAAGGGATTTGGTATGGAAGTTCTTGCCCACGATGTATATTGGGACAACGAATACGCAAACGCGGCAGGTATAACAAAAGCGAGCCTAAACGAAATTTATACTAAGTCGGATTTCATAAGCATTCACATACCTCTAACACCGGAAACGCATATGCTCATAGGTACGGCGGAAATTGAAATGATGAAGCCCACCGCAGTTATCATAAATACGGCACGCGGCGGTATTGTAGATGAAGCCGCATTGCTTGCGGCACTGCAAAGCGGCAAAATCTACGGCGCGGGGATAGACGCGTTTGAGCAAGAGCCGCCAGAAAACCCGGCTTGGTTTGCACTGGAAAACATTGTAATAGGGTCACATTGTGGCGCGTCCACGGTTGGCGCTACCGAACAAATGAGCCAAATGGCAGCACGTAATATTATAGAATCGCTTGCAGGTTTCGCTCGTGCCTAATGTCTTAATCCTGTAAGTACTAAAAAACGAACATAGGGCGTACTCCTGCTGCGGGAATACGCCCTATGCTTTTTATTACATTTATATAATAAACTCCACCAACCGATAAATTACATTGGCGGAAACCCCTGCCGCAACCCCGGCAATGGTATGGTACAAAATAGACCGCCCCGCCAGTTTAGGAAACCCTAAGTTCTCCATCATAGCTAAATGCGTACTCATAAACCCGCTCCAGCACATTATCATACCAACAATAACGGCAACATCTCTGGAAATTATAGTACCGTCCGCAACCATAACGGGTATAAGCCCCATAGACGCCCCGGCAGAACCAAGTGCCGTCATAGGGATTGCAATTGCGCTTGTATCGCTAAAACCAAACAGCGGTGTAATGATAAAACTCAACATTTCGCCAATGGCGGGTATTAGCCCAACCCCTTCAAACGCACCGCCCGTAAAGCCATAGTCGGACGCGCCATTGGTCAAAATTAGGATAATCGTACATATAATAAGCACACCCGGGGCTATCGACAGCCCCATTTTTACGCCTCGGTGTCCGCCGCTTAGGATTGTTTCCATAAAGCGGTTAAACAACGTCCCTTCTCGTGTAATGCGGTAATTGATAATGTCAAACTGCGCGTATGTGTCCTCGGTTGCGTTTTCGGTTGTGCCAAATGCTTTTGCGGTATGGCGCAGCATTAGCCGCACGCTTACAATGCTGCCTACCAGTGCACCCAGCTTTCCTATTATAAGCGGTCGCAAAAAATTCTGCCCGTCTGGTGACACGATGCCTACTATAAACGCGGTAAGAATAAGCCCCATACCAAAAGCTGTGCCAAGGTTTGTGAGCGCGGGTATTTGATATTTTTTAAAATACGCTTTATAGCCTTCGTTGTCGGTTAGGGTTAAAATAGCGGGGTTGTCTGAGAGGTATGTGGTAAATATGCCTACAACGCTTGCGCCCGGCATTCCGTATACGATTTGCACCAATCTTGACAACAACTTATTGGCAATTGACACCACGCCAAACTCCATAAACAATTCGGATATTGCCCCGGCAATTATAGCAATTGCCATTATATAAAAAACGGTACCCATAAGGAGTGCGTAAGATGTGTTTATAATGGTATTGAGCATATTGGTGCCGCCCATTATAGAGCCGATTATGCCAAAGAAGGCAGAGAAGAATAGTATAAACAGCAAGCCTTCCAGTGATATTGCCTTTTTAACCATGGTTGTTCACCCCTTGGGTATAGGTTACTATATTTTTGGGGCAATGGCAATCTAATAATATCGCCTACAAACCAAAGCCCCGTCATCCCGGCTTGAGTATTGGGATGATGGGGCTTTGGCTTGGCAGCTTAAATATTCATATTAACACATATCAAACGGGATTATTATTATCTGACCCGGAAAAATTAGGTACGGATCTACAATTTGCGGATTCGATTCTATTACAGCCTCTATTGGAACATTGTACTGTTGTGAGATTTGCCATAAGGTTTCGCCTTGTTGTATTACATGGCAGCTACGCATTATTTCGCTGATACATTTGTAAATTGGTGGAGCGGAAAACAGGTTATTCATATTAACGGCCTCCCGATATGATTTATATAGCAGTTTATGCGCTATACAAAAAATTGCCATTCCACAGACTTTATCTTATAATATGTCAACACATCAATATTAACAAGAAAGGTACAAAGCACATGAATATTAAAATGGACTACAACAACATGCTCGATCACATGACCGCAGAACAAGGCATTTGTAAAGCTCAGCTGGACAAACTAGCCCCGCAAATTGCAAAGGCCAACAAAGCAATGGCGGACAAACGTGCCGCGGGGCAAATGGCATGGCGCGACCTGCCATACAACCAAGACGAAGCCGTAAAAGAAATTACCGCATATGCAAACGAAATGCGTGACCAAATAGATGCATTTGTGGTACTGGGAATAGGTGGCAGCGCGCTGGGCCCCATATCAGTGCAACAGGCGCTAAACCATCCTTTCTATAACGAACTCCCGCGAGAGAAGCGTGGAGGTTTCCCCAAGCTATACGTAGTAGACAACGTAGACCCAGAAAGGCTGGTGTACTTGTTTGACACAATCGATCCTACGCGTTGCCTGTTTAACGTAATCTCAAAATCCGGCAGCACGTCCGAGACAATGAGCCAGTTTATGATAATTAAGCAATTGCTGGAAGATAAGCTTGGCAAAGACAACGCCCGTAAGCTAGTCGTGTGCACAACAGATGCGATTTCGGGTAATCTTATTACCATAGCCAAAGACGAAGGGTACAAACATTTTATTATCCCAAGCGCGGTGGGCGGACGTTTTTCGCAGTTGACTCCGGTTGGGCTGCTGCCGGCGGCATTTTGCGGGATAGATATCGCCGGGCTGCTAAAGGGCGCGGCAGAAATGGACAGGATGTGTAAACCAGACGATATTTACCAAAACATGGCACATATGTACGCGGTTCTTCATTATATAGGCATGACTACAGGGAAAAATATTAGTGTTATGATGCCTTATGCCGATTCGCTAAAATATATTTCTGACTGGTACGCGCAGTTATGGGCAGAGTCGCTTGGCAAGCAATACGACGCAGACGGCCACGTAGTAAACGTAGGCCAAACCCCTGTAAAAGCACTGGGCGCGACAGACCAGCACTCTCAAATGCAGCTATATGCCGAAGGCCCGTATGATAAAATTGTTGTGCTAATGGGCGTGGAAGAATATCGCGAGACCATTACCATCCCCCAAATTTACAGCGACATGCCGAGCCTTGGCTTTTTGGGCGGTGTAACGCATAACGAATTGATTAAAACAATGCAAAGCGCAACGGAATACGCGCTAACTCGTGCCAAGCGTGTAAACATGACGATTACTATACCAAAAGTTAACGCCCACGCTATAGGGCAACTGCTGTATTTTTTCGAAGTTGCAACGGCGTACGCGGGAGAGCTTTTAAATATAAACGCGTTTGACCAGCCCGGGGTGGAAGAAGGTAAAAACGCCACATACGCAATGTTCGGCCGCCCAGGGTACGAACAAAAAAGGGCGGAGCTTGACGCTGCGCCTGCTAAGGATTGCAGATATATTATTGGGTAATTTAAAAGGGTGGATAACATGTACAAATTTTCCCAAATGACCGAAAGCAACATACCAGATATGGTACAATTGGTAAAAAACGCCTATCCAAGGTTTGCATCCAGCATAAACGCAGAAGGAATGGCAGAAAGAAGCAAACGCCCCAATGTAAAATACTACTGCGTCCACAGCGGCAACAAGCAGGTAGGCGGGTTTTTGCTGTGGGATTTTGAAATGAACGCACGCAAGTCCATGATAAAAGTTGGCGGTATAGGCTCCGTTGCGGTAGATTTGTGTCACAAAAAAGAAAAAGTTTGCCGGGAAATTTTACGCTATTTTATCGATAATTTACGCGGCCGTGATGTAAATATGGCAGTGCTTTATCCGTTCAATTCCGCGTTTTACTACAAAATGGGCTTTGGGTTTGGCAATCTTCTTCAGCAGTTTAGGCTCAGGCCGGATGATTTACCTGGGGGCAGTTCGAAGTCTCATATTGTCATACTTTCCGAAAGCGACGCGGCGGAGCTTGCGAAATTCTATAACTCCCAAGTAGCCGTAACTCATGGACTTATGACTAAAACTGCGGACGAGTTTACGGCAATCCTAAAACAGCCGGACAATAGTGTGGTCGCTTACGTCAAAGACGGTGCGGTTCACGGATATCTTGTATTTCGGTTTGAAAAAGGAAGCGACGAGTCCTTCCTTGTAAATGACATGGTGGTTAGTGAACTGCTGTTTGACACCCCCGAGGCTTTTGCTGAACTAATGGCGTTTTTAAAAAGCCAAAGCGATCAAGTTAGATATGTAATTGTAAACACCCAAGACGAAGGCTTTATCTACAGTGTGGCAGACCCGCGAAACCATATGGGCAGGGTGCTGTCGTCTGTATATCAGGAATGCTGCCGAACGGGACTTGGTCTGATGTATCGCATCTGCGATGTAAAAGGGTTCTTTTCAGATATGGCAAACTGCCGCTTTGGTAACTTGAGCATGAAGCTTGGGTTAAATGTGCGGGATAGTTTTGTACCTGAGAATAACGGGGCGTTAGTGCTTAAATCTGACAACGGGTTGTGTACTGTTTCCGAAGGTGTGTCCGATGTTACCATTGATATAGGAATTGCCGAGCTTTCTTCTATGGTTATGGGTTGCGCAAATTTGACACAGCTTGTAAAATACGCAAAAGCCACCATTTCGGACGAAAGGTGGCTTGACCCGCTAAGCTGTGCATTCTCCCTTGAGGAGAAGCCAGTCTGCTACACTACTTTTTGATGTGTTAGCTTTACATGGATAGAACTTAAAAACACGTCGGTTATTAAAATTGTGACGGAACAACTCTCGGGAAGTAAGCTATATCAACTGGTGACTCACAGTCACCAGTTGATTTTATTTTCTGCTAGGAAATTGCTCTGTACGAAATGCGCGCGCAAGCGCGCTTTGTTCCGCCACCTTCAAAACATCTACCATATCGGTTTTTTCCCAAGGCAAGTCCAAATCCGGACGGCCAAAGTGGCCGTATGCCGCCGTTTGCTTATATATCGGGCGGCGTAGGCCAAAGTGCTTGATTATCGCCGCCGGGCGTAGATCGAAGTGCTTGTTCACAAGGTCTACTATTTTTTCGTTTGAAATTACTCCCGTGCCTTTGGTGTTTACATGTACAGACACCGGCTTCGCAACGCCAATTGCATATGCGAGCTCGATTTCACAATGCCGTGCCAAGCCTGCCGCTACGATGTTTTTAGCTATGTAGCGTGCCATATACGCGGCAGAACGGTCGACTTTTGTAGGATCTTTCCCAGAAAAAGCACCGCCGCCGTGCGCGGCATATCCACCATAAGTATCCACAATAATTTTGCGCCCGGTAAGCCCTGCGTCACCCACAGGCCCGCCAATTACAAAACGTCCCGTTGGGTTTATGAAATACCTTGTTTCCGTGTTAAGTAAGTTTGCGGGTATAACAGGTTTGATTACCTTTTCCATTATATCCGCGTGAATTTGCTCGTTGGTAGCATCGGGATTATGCTGGGTGGACACAACCACGGCGGTTACGGCAACAGGTTTGTTATTGTTGTCGTATTGGACGGTAACTTGCGCTTTACCATCTGGACGAATGTACGAAATTTCGCCATTTTTGCGAACTTGTGCCAACCGTTGTGTGAGCTTGTGCGACAAGGAAATGGGTAGCGGCATGAGTTCTTCTGTTTCGTCACAGGCATAGCCGAACATCATACCTTGGTCGCCTGCACCTGTGTCGGCTTCGGCACCGCTTTGGCGGCTCTCCAGTGATGCATCCACACCTTGCGCAATGTCTGGCGATTGCCCCGAAATTGTAACAACTACCGCACACGCGTCCGCGTCAAAGCCCATGTCGCCGTCTGTGTAACCTATTTCGCGGATTGTGTCACGGGTTATCTTTTGTATGTCTGCATAGCAGTTGGTGGTTATTTCGCCTGCAACCACCACTAGGCCGGTGGTGGTAAGCACTTCGCATGCCACACGGGCAGATGGGTCTTTTTCCAAAATGGCGTCCAGTACCGCGTCGGAAATTTGGTCGCATATTTTGTCCGGATGCCCTTCGGTTACTGACTCTGATGTAAATAAATACATTTTTTCTTCCTCTTTTCTTCATTGCGAAAAATAAAATAAGCCCACACAGGGCTTTACACAAAATTAGACATCTTCCGTATTTGGCGAGCCAAGTACGGGGGAGTTAGCACCGTGCATATACTGCCGGTTGCTGGGTTTCGCAGGGCCCTGATCCCTCCACCACTCTGGATGCTAGGTAATAATACCTCGTATAATATTTGACAAAATAATCATATCAAATCCAAGGATTTTGTCAAGTGTTTTGGTTTTTTTGTTTGTAAGTCGCTTTGGTAAACAAGGAGAGTTTTTGTGCTGTGCTCTTAGTGTATTTGGGGTCGATATAGGGTAAATCAAAACAGATGTATTCTTTAGCTGCTTCGACACGACCAAAATAAGCTACTATAGTATTTCAACTTAATAATGGACGCATTTTGTCCATTATTAAGTTGAAATACTTTCCGAAATTCAGCGGTTTGCGCTATAGCTTGCGAAAGGGTTTTAAAGTTAAACCGCTATAACTTTTAATTTGTCCATACGTAATTATATCACATAGAAATAAGCGGTTGCATTAGCACATTGTATATGCAATAATATTTCTCATGACTAGTCCATTTAAAATAATATTTTCCGTTACAATTTTGACATTCGCTTCACGTCTCGTCTCTTTGGTAGGCCTTCTTGTGTATCTGGCGTTTTTTGGCCCACAAGACATTAGGCTTAATATCTATTCCTACGCGCTTAATATACCAAACATGATTTTTAATGTGTTTTGGGCAGGTATTATTGCGGTTGTTGTTCCTATTTATACTGGACTGCTTGCAAAAAACGAGATCGCTCGGGCACGGACGTTTTTTAATGATATGATAACAATTATCTGCCTGTTTATGTTGTTGCTGGTTGCGGCAGGCCTTTTTGCGGCACCGTTTGTCGCGTCTTTTACAGAATACGTTGGTGCGGATTTTGAATTTTTGGTGGTTGCGCTGCGGGTTATGTTTTCCGTGGCGTTTTTTTATACCTTGCAGTATGTTTTTCAAGGTTTTTTGCATTCGCACGAAAAATTTAGGCTGGCGGCATTTGTGGAAGTGCCTTCCGGACTGTTGATTATCGGGTATGTGATTTTACTTGGGGATACTTTTGGAGTTGCGGGGCTGTTGGTTACCACGGCAATTGGGCTTAGTATGCGAGTGTTGCTGCTGCTGCCTGCGGTTTTAAAAACGGGGCTTCGGTTTAGGCCATCCTTCAATTTTAAAAGCCCAGATGTAACGCGGGCAGGGATGCTTTTTGTGCCTATTGTGATAAGCGGGCTTTCTTTTCAGGCAAGTATGCTGGTTAGCACAACACTGGCAACACGGTTTAATGCCGTTCCGATTTTGTTGTATGTACAAAATTTGATATTGGTGGTTATTTTAACCGTGGTGTACTCTATTACCGCCGTGTATCTGCCAAAACTATCCGCCCTTTGGGCATTGGGCGATAGAAGCGGTTTTACCAACTCGCTGCGTTCCATTATAATGACACTTATATTCCTTATGGTTCCGGCAACGGCGGGCTTTTTTATGCTTAGGTTCGAAATTATAAATTTCCTTTCGCAGTGGGGCAATTTTGATATAGAAAGTGCGCGGTTGACTGCCAACATGCTGGGGATATACAGCCTTGGCATAGTTGCGATATCGTTAAAAGAAATACTCGACCGCGGGTTTTATGCCCAAAAGAACAGTAAGTTTCCGGCATTGTTTAGCTTTGTGATTATGCTTGTTAATATAACTTTTTGTCTTGCGTTTATAGACCGCTTTGGGGTATTTACTTTGGTAATGGGCTTTCCCATATCCACAATTGTTGGTGTTGTTGGGCTTTCTATTGTAATGAACCGCCGTGTTGCGGTATTGAATGTGGAAATAATGGGGATGGTTGTAAAAGCCTTGCTTGCTACGGGTATGATGGTTGGTACATTGTATTTGTCCTTGCCGTTTATAAGAAATATCGCGCTTGCGTCTGAGATTTTAACACGATTTTTTGTGCTTATAATTCCGTTTTTTATTGGAGTAGGGGTATATTTTATATGTGCGTATTTTTTAAAAATGTCGCAAGTGCGTGATGTTGTTGCGGTTGTGGTTACAAAGATACGTGGAGGTGCGGATTGAGGATTTTGTATCTGATAAACTACGCAGGTAAAGGCGGCTCTGAGAAATACGTCCGGGATATTGCCGAATTTGCCAGACAAAAGGGTGCGGGAGTTTTTTTTGCGTACAATGTACACGGGCCGCTGGCAGAGCATTTTGTACAGCAGGGGATACCTACATTTCAAGTAAAGATGCGTAACCCGCTGGATGTAAAAGCCGCACGCACACTGGCAAAAATATGCCGCGAGCACAAAATCGACATAGTCCATGCGCAGTACGCGCGGGAAAACTATATCGCAATTTTGGCAAAAAAGTTTGGCTCCGGTGCGCGCGTGGTGTTTACCGCTCATTTTCATATCGAAAATAATCTTCTGTGGCGGTGCGCTAACAAAATCGTTACCCGTGCAAACAATGCGATAATTGCAGTGTGCACCAGCGTCAAAAATTTGCTTGTGCAAAACGGATTGTCCGCCGATAAAATCAGTGTTATATTCAATGGTGTAGCCCCTGTTGACACCCCACGTTCTGTCCCGCCGCTGCCGTTTACGTTTGTCGTAGTGGGTCGTCTTTCCCCGGAAAAAGGATTGATGTTTTTATTGGCATCTGTTAAACTGTTGGCAATGTCTAAGGACTATGCTTTTAAAGTATTGATAGCGGGTGATGGTAAGTTACAGCAGCAATTGCGGCAGTATATCGTCGACAACAAGCTATGCGATTATGTTGAAATGCTGGGCTTTTGTACGGATGTTTCTGCTGTTTTGCGGCGTGGGCATGTGTATATTTCGTCATCGCAGAGTGAGGCGTTAAGCTTTGCGGTGTTGGAGGCAATGGCCGAATCGTTGCCTGTAATTGCCACCAATGTGGGCGGTTTCCCGGATATCGTAAATGACAGAACCGATTGTGGCATTTTGGTGGAATATGGTGACGAGCAAGCGCTAATGGCAGCTATGCAAACCCTCATGCATGATACCCAATTGTACAAAAAATTCTCGCAAAGCGCTTTCCACGCTATAGATACTACATTCAATATCCAAACAATGGCGGGCGAAACTTTTAATGTTTATACTAAAATAATGGTGCCGTAATTACGAACACATTCTATAGATCAAATAATAAAGAGCTGAAGTGTGAGGAAAACCGCTTTACACTTGATTTGATAGTCAATGCGAATGCAAGCGTTCGCGCTTGACCCATGGAGGCAAAAATGATTGACAAACAAGGCAAAATATTAGGAAAAGTTAGTGTGATAGACCTGTTCGTGTTGGTGGTAATAATTGCCATTGTGCTTTTTGGTGTACTCCGCCTAGGTAATACACAGGGCATGGGCTTTTTACAAACGGCACAGCCTATAACATTGGGGTTTGTAACCGTAGACCCGACGGAGGATTTTACAGCGCGGGTTGTGCGAATGGGTGATCCTGTGGTAGAGCATGAATCCGGTGCGCGGCTCGGAAACGTAGTTGCGGCAAATAAACAAGTGGCTGTCGAGCAGCATCCCAACGCCGACGGTATAATGACAACAAGCCCTATGTATGGCTACTCGCGGCTGGAAGTAACCACGACGTTATATGGCTACCCCGTATATAATGGGGTGCGGGTAATGGGGCATTTGTTTTTGGTAGGGGACGAGATTGTAATACGCGCGGGCGATGCTAATTTGTTTGTTTATGTATCTGAGATTACATTAGATTAAGAACTTTGGAGGCAACTTACATGTTTAAAAACGGCAGAATTTTTGGCAAGATTAATGTTTTGGACTTGCTGTTGGTGATGGTGATAGTAGCGGCAGTGGCCTTTGTGGGGCTAACGCGCGGCACGGGAATGCTACCCGGCGGCACGACAGGTGAAACTACTTTTGTGATGCGTTTCTTTATCCCACAAACATATGATTTTGTAGTCGAGCATCTTAACATAGGCGATCAAGTTATCGATCACACTCGTTTGGTGAATTTTGGCAGGATAACCGATATCCAAGCAAGCGAGGGGCACGAATGGCACCCTAACGCTGCTGGAGTACTGGTTTCAAGCCCATATCAAGGGACATATGCTTTGGAGATAACTACGGAGGTAACTTTGCCTGCGGGGGCGCATGACAGTGGCCTTCATATACAGGGCAACCGCTTTGGGGTAGGGCAGACAGTTGTAATCCGTGCGGGTGATACACTAATTTCATTACGCATTTCCGCCTTTGAAGAGAAGGTGCAGGTATGACACACCGTGACGGTAGTGCTATAGTCGCGCTGGTTATACGAATATTTGCAGGGCTTAATACATGGTACGAGGCGAGTTTGACTCATCGTTTTTTTGTCGCGTTTGGTAAGTGCTTGCGTGACAGCGTAGTTTTGGGCCAAGTTTACCGATACTTTACCACCAGATATGATGGCGCGTATGGGCAAAGTAGTTTTGTTATCAGAGCAACCGCGTGGGCTGTTGGTGGTTTTTTTTTCGTATTAAAAAGAATTTTTGGCCTTTTTGCGCGGCTTAACGAGACTAGCGTTAATAGGCGAGTTTTTGTATGGGTTACTGGTTTGTTTAAAATAGAAGTAGTGCGCGACAGCTTGCCGGGGCGTATGCTATCAAACCTGCCGTTTTTGTTTTGTGGGTTTATTTTGTTTATGTCTGTAGTACCGCATACCATGTGGTCTAATATGCTTATAGTGCTTGCCGCAGTGTTTTTTTGGGGCATTTTTATTTTGCAGTATTTTTTAGGGAAGCGTGCAGGAGTGGATTTAAAATATCTTGCGCCTACCCTTATTTTGTATGTGCTGTTTTGCGTAATCAGTTTCTTTACCGGGTTTGGCGGTACGGACAGTATCAGAGTGGCTACGATTATGTTTGCCATTATCTCTCTTGGGGTGTTTACCACCAACGTTTTTGAAACTATTGCGGATATTTCCCGCTGTGCGCGATTTATTTTTTTTGCTCTTGTTATTACGGGGTTGTATGGAATTTTCCAATATGTCATGGGTATCGAAATTAGTGCCGCTATGGTTGATCTTGAGCTTAACCCAGGTTTACAACGCGCGTATTCTACCATGGGTAACCCAAATAACTATGCCAAGTTTATAGTTATGTTTTTGCCGTTTGTTGTGGCGTATATTTTTAATACGGGTGGCAACATGCGGTTTTCTACTGCGCGGCGGCAGGTTAATGTTGTGCTGTGTACGGCGTTGTGCGTGCCTATTTTGCTGGGACTGGTACTTAGTTATTCCCGTGCGTCGTACTTGGCACTCTTGGTTTCGGCGTTTGTTTATATTTTGTTGATAAAACCGCGGCTTATTGCAGTTGGAGCAATTTTATTGGTTTTAGCTATTCCATTTGTCCCCGATGCCATTATGATGCGGATGTCCACCATTGGCACGGATTCTTCCAGTTTGCATAGGTTTTTGATTTTGGACAGTGTTGTACAAATTATTCGAGACCATTGGGCACAGGGCATTGGTATAGGCCCCAATGCGTTCACACTAATTTATCATGTACACGCTCCCGAAGAAGCGCGGTTTATTATTCATTCGCATAATGTATTCCTTAGCGCGTGGCTGGAAGTGGGGATTGGCGGGTTTGTTGCTGTTGTTTTGTACAATTTGCAATCGCTTAAAGCTGGAGTTGCGGCTTTTGCTAATTCTAAGGACGCGCAAGCGCGGCATTATTTGGCGGCAGGCATTTCTGCCTTGGCGGCGTTTTTTGTGTTTGGTATCGTAGAGCATGTTTGGTTTTACCCACGCACTATGCTGGTGTATTTTCTTATGATGGGACTGCTGTGGGCGGCCGTTCGTATTGATGGCAAGGCGGTTGAAGCGGCATGAAGGTTCTGCATTTGATATCTGGCGGCGACAAGGGCGGCGCGAAAACACATGTATTCACTCTGCTTTCCGCACTTATGGAAGACATCGACGTTACCGTTGCTTGCTTTATGGAAGGTGTTTTCTACCAAGAAATACAGGAAACGGATATTCCATCCATTTTGATAAAACAAAAATACCGTAACGACCTTACTGTTATACGCGCACTGGCAAAGCATATCCGCGACAAGCGGTATAACTTAATACACGCCCACGGTGCGCGTGCTAATTTTATTGTTATGGTTTTGCGTCCGTTTGTTAATATTCCCATTGTTACAACCATCCACAGCGACTATTTGCTGGACTTTACCGATGGCTGGTACAAGAAACATGTGTACACAAGACTAAATAGCTTTGCACTGGGGTATGCGGATTATTATATTGCGGTATCGGATAGCTTTAAAGAAATGCTTACCGACAGGGGCTTTGAACCCGACAATATTTACACGGTATATAACACGATAGACTTTGAAAGCGCGAAAGAGTACCGTCCCAAAAGCGAGTTTTTGGCTGCATATGGTATCCAGGCTATGGGTAAGACATTGGTTGGAATTGTCGGGCGCTTTGATAAGGTAAAAGGCCACAGCGTTTTTATTAATGCGGCGGCAAAAGTGCTTGAGCGTGACAAAAATGTACTGTTTTTGCTTGCGGGAGAAGGCCCAGAAGAACACGCACTAAGGGCGCAAGCAAAGAAACTGGGCATAGAGGACAACGTTGTTTTCTTAGGTTATGTCAATGATATTTTCAGCTTTATCAATGCCATTGATATTAATGTGGCGTCGTCTTACAGCGAGAGTTTTCCATATATGCTGCTGGAAGGCGCGTTAATGAAAAAACCCACCGTAAGTACAGCGGTAGGCGGCATTGTGGATTTGATTTTTGAAAATGAAACCGGGTTGCTTGCAGAGTCGGGTGATTATCAAGCTTTGTCGGAAAAAATTCTAACGTTTATCGGTGATAAAGCCTTGCGGGAAAAGCTGGGAGCAAATTTGTATAACTATGCTCGCGAAAAATTTTCTAAAGAAAGCATGAAACTGCGCCATTTGGAGATTTACAACGATATTTTATCTAGGCAAAAGGCTAAAAACGAAATTTTTGACATCGTGCTATCGGGATATTACGGTTACGACAACAGTGGTGATGACGCGCTTCTTAAGGCAATTGTCGGTTCCTTGCGCGCAGAGTACAGCGGCGCTAAAATTCTGGTACTTTCCAAAAAGCCTGCGCAAACCATGGACATTCACAAAGAGCATGATATTTTTTCCATTAACCGTTACGATGTTTACGCGATATACAAATATATGAAACGAGCGCGCCTTTTTATTTATGGCGGCGGCAGTTTGATACAAGATATCACAAGTACGCAAAGTCTTGTGTATTATACGTGGCTGCTACGGCTAGCAAAATTTTTCGGGCTAAAATTAATGATTTACGGAAACGGAATTGGCCCTCTTATAAAGAAGTCAAACATGCGCCGCGCAAAAAAGGCACTTGCAAGCTGCGATTATATTTCCTTACGTGACCCGGAGTCTATGCAGGTTATAGAAGACTTGGGGCTGGATATCGCAAAAACACCGGTTAAAGTTTCCGTCGACCCTGTTTTTGCCATTGACTCGTGTGCGCCGGGGGATATTGCCGCTATTTTGGCGGATGAAAATATTAAGCCGGATGTGCAATATTTTGGTGTGTCTTGCCGCGTTTGGAAGTACAACGAGCCTAATTTTGTCAGCAAAATGGCGAAAGTGATAGAGGAGAAAAGCCGCTTGCACGGGCTTGTGCCTGTATATATTCCGCTGCATCCAACAGATTATAATATTTTGCGAGAGATAGCGGCCAAAGCGGCTGTGCCCAATAGTATTATGCTGCGCAAGGTCTATGAAGTTGAAGAACTGATGGGCATTTGCGCGGGACTTAGGTTTGTTATTTCTATGAGGCTGCATACGCTGGTGTATGCGGTTGCTGTTGGTGTACCTATAATTGGGCTTTCGTACGACCCTAAAGTTAGCCGGTTTGTGGCTTATGCTAACCAGACTACATCGCTTGATACAGCGGATTTGGATGAAATAGCACTTGGCGAGATGATTGATGATATACAAGGGAATTATAGGAAGTATAAAGATGATATTTTGACAGAGGCTATGCGGCTGAAGGCATTATCGGATATGGATGCTAAGTTGGCTATTGAGCTGCTGGTGTAGATACGAAAAAAATATTACGGATGACATACGCGCAACTTTGTTGAGAAATAAATTTCAGTTAGTAACCAACTGAAATACACAGCAGGAGGGCTTTACATGACAAAAATCAACCACGAACAACTGGCATCATTGGCCGTAGAAGCAAAAGAAATGGCGTACACACCTTATTCAAACTTTCGCGTAGGTGCGGCACTGCTTGCAAAAAGCGGCAAAATTTACACCGGCTGCAATATCGAATCAGCTTCATATTCCCCTACAAACTGTGCCGAGCGCACGGCGATATTTAAAGCTGTGTCGGAAGGGGATCGTGAGTTTTTGGCAATAGCGGTGGCGGGGTCGCTGGGGGATAAAGAGCCGGAATACTGCTACCCTTGCGGCGTGTGCCGACAAGTTATAAAAGAATTTGCAGACGATAAGCTAACCGTTATTGCGGCAAAAACAGCGGAAGACTATCGCATCCACTCTTTTGGGGAATTGCTGCCATACAGCTTTGGCCCAAATGATTTACAGGGGAAGGATTGATATACATGCAAATTTACGAAATAATCACCAAAAAGAAGCAAGGCCAAGAACTAACAAAACAGGAAATTTACGCGGTAGTAAACGGCTACACAAGCGGAGAAATACCCGATTATAAAATGTCCGCCCTACTAATGGCAATATGCTGGCAGGGCATGAGCAAGCAGGAAACCGCAGACCTAACTATGGCAATGGTTGACTCCGGTGACATAGTCGATTTGTCATGCTTGAAAGGGAAAACAGTGGACAAACACTCCACAGGCGGGGTAGGGGACAAAACGACTCTAATCGTAATCCCCATATTGGCGGCTCTTGGGTTTCCCGTGGCAAAAATGAGCGGACGTGGGCTTGGCCATACAGGCGGCACACTGGACAAGCTGGAATCCATTCCCGGCTTTCGCATAGATTTTACCTCGGCAGAATTTTTGGATATCGTAAACAAGCACGGTTTGTGCATTGCCGGCCAGTCTGGAGACTTGGCACCGGCAGACAAGAAAATTTACGGCTTGCGAGATTTGACGGCAACGGTGGATAGTATCCCGCTAATTTCCGCCAGTATAATGAGCAAAAAAATAGCCGCCGGAGCGGAGCATATTTTGCTTGACGTAAAAACCGGCAGCGGCGCGTTTATGAAAGACTTTGATAGCGCGCGCGAATTGGCAGAGGCAATGGTAAACATAGGCAGCAGTTGCGGTAGAAAAACCGCAGCCCTTATCACGGACATGTCGTCACCACTTGGGTGTGCCATTGGCAACAGTTTGGAGATAAAGGAAGCTATACAAGTTTTGTCCTGTTGCGAGTCTACCCCACAAGACTTGTGGGAAGTGTGCATGGCCTTGGCTACGCACATGCTATACTTGACCGGAGAAGGGGACTTGGCCACTTGCCATAGCAAGGTAGAGGACGCTTTGCGCAGTGGCGCGGCACTAAAAAAATTCGCCGATATGGTGGAAGCTCAGGGCGGGGATAGAAAATTTATAGAAAATCCCGAGCATTTTGAAACGGCCAAACATATTGTGGATATCCGTTCAACTAATAAAGGATACGTGCACTCCATAGATACCGAAGGGATAGGCATTGCGGCAATGGTGCTAGGCGCGGGTCGCGCAAAGCAGGAAGATGAAATATGCTACCACGCAGGTATAATGCTGCATGTGACAAAGGGTAGCTACACCGAAGAGGGGCAAATAATAGCAACATTGCATACCAATAACCCCGACGCAATCCCCCTTGCCGAAAGCAAAATAATGGAATCGCTAAAGTTTACGCAAACAAAGCCGCCCGCTACCCCGCTTGTATATAGTAAAGTGGGTTTATAAAATTGTCATTTCAAAGGAGAGCAGCATGGATATTTTATTCAAAAACATAACCGCCGTAACTATGGAAGCGGAAGCACCCGTGCTAACCAACGTAGATGTGGGGGTAAGCTACGGCAAAATCACCCATATTGCGGAATCGTCTTCCGATGTGGGGATTCTTGCAACAACCCGCATAATAGACGGTACAAACAAGGTGCTTATGCCGGGGCTATACAATTGCCACACACACGGAGCAATGGCAATGTTCCGCGGGTATGCAAACGACCGTAACCTGGAAGACTGGCTATTTAACTATATTTTTCCTGCAGAAGAAAAATGGACGCCTGAACTGCTGCGCACAGGCAGTTTGCTTGCCGTTGCGGAAATGATTGCTTCTGGCACTGTTGCGTTTACGGATATGTATTCTCTTATGGGTACAACTGCCGCGGTTGCAGAGGAAACGGGTGTACTCGCCAACATAAGCAACGGGATAATTACTTTTGATAAGCATAGCTACAATTTTTCCCGCGACCATGTATACGAACAAATCACTCGTGCAATGGAAAATTCAAGCGGCGATGGCCGTGTAAAAATTGACGCGTCCATTCACGGGGTGTACACATCTCACCCGGGTGCGTGGGAACAAGTGGTAGAATTTGCCCGTAAGCACGAGTTGGGTATGCATGTTCACTTGTCGGAAACAACAACGGAGCATGAGGGATGCAAAAAGGAATACGGCGCAACACCAACACAAATTTTTGCGGAGCACGGCGTTTTCGATATGCCGGCAATAGCAGCTCATGCCGTATGGATAACCGACGATGATATGAAAATTTTAGCAGAAAAGGGCGTTACTGTTGCTCATTGTCCTATTTCCAATTTAAAGCTGGCAAGTGGCCTTGCCCCTGTAACTAAAATGCAGGCTGCAGGTATAAACGTTGCAATTGGTACAGATGGTGTAGCATCCAACAATTCCCACGATTTATTTGAAGAATTAAAAATGGCGTCCATTTTGCAAAAATATATTTCTAACGACCCCACTGCCTTGCCTGCGTTTGATACACTAAAAATGGCAACCGTAAACGGCGCAAAGGCACAAGGCCGCGCTCACTCAAGCGGTATGATAAAGGTAGGTTACGACGCGGATATTCTGCTGCTTGATTTTGATAACCCACGCCAGACTGTTTGTTACGACCCTGTTTTAAATCTCGCGTACTCTACAAGTGGCCGTGACGTGGAAATGACTATGTGCCGCGGGAAGATTTTGTACGAAAAAGGCGAGTTTACAACAATTGATATCGAAAAAGTTTTGTTTGACGCACGTCGTGCGAAGGATATTTTTTTAGGGTAAAATGTACCACAACAGGAGCGAATAAAAAACGGGTCTTTCACAGGGTAAAGTAAATACTTGTGAAAGACCCGTAATTTTTATGCTCTAGGAAATTGGTTTGTACGAAACGCGCGCGCAAGCGCGCTTTGTTCTGCTTTAGGAAACTCTTCACGAAACACGCGGTACGGGAAACGTTCGCATTAGGCACCGTGAACGTTTCCGTGCCGTTTCACTCACTGCACCTAATGCAGCGCGGCCGCTTTGTTCTTTATCACTACTTCATTAGCACAACACTAACATCATTAACATTAGTACCAGTAGGCCCTGTAATAATCAACCCACCAATAGCCTGCAAGCCATGATACGCGTCATTATCTGCCAGCACACGGTCAAAGTCGATACCCTTCTCCTTTAATGCGGCAAAGCTGGTGCCATCGGTTATACCACCGGCGGCATCTGTCGGGCCGTCTGTTCCGTCGGAGCCTAATGAAAAGACAACTGTGTCAGGCAACCCCTTTATCCCACGTGCGGCGGCAAATGCCAACTCCTGATTTCGGCCACCTTTGCCTTTACCTTTTAGCGTAACTACAGTCTCGCCACCGGCAATAATCGCACATGGGCGGGTTATGCTGCTTCTGCCTTCATGGACATCCATGGCTATAGATGCCAGCATACGCCCGGCCTCACGGGCTTCGCAGTCCATGGTGGCGGTTAACACAAACGGTGTATAACCAAGTTCACCGGCAGTCTTTGCCGCCGACTCGCATAGAGTACGCACACTCCCTGTAATGGCGGTTTTTACATTGGTGATTTCCTTCGGCGTTTCTGTTGTAAGGTATTTTTTTTGTAGCTCCGTCAATTCCAAATTGTACTTGCTAACCACACGCTGTGCGTCTTCTACCGTAGACGCATCCGGCACGGCTGGCCCCGAGGCAATGGTATCAAGCCGGTCACCAAGCACATCCGACAAAATTACCGCAAAAACAGGGCAGGGCTCGGCCAGCATTGCAAATCGCCCGGCCTTTACCTGTGATAAACGCTTACGAATCATATTCATTTCCACAATATCTGCGCCGCTTGACAATAGCTGCGATGTAAGTCCTTGCAAATCTTCCAAGCTTATGCCATCCATAGGTGCTTCAAACAATGCCGACCCACCGCCGGATATCAGAAACAGCAACTCGTCTTTCTCTGTAAGTGCCTCGGCAAGTTCGATGCATTTTTTTGTTGCGCTAATGGTGTTTTCATCCACAACGGGATGGCCTGCTTCGTATATATCTATCCGTGGCAAGCTGCCTTGGGAATGCTCGTACTTTGTAACTGCAATTCCCTTTACAAGGCGGTCGCCTAAATAGTCGGATGCGGCTTTTGCCATTGTCCATGCCGCTTTGCCTATTGCTACCAGGTGGATATTTCCTGTGAAATTATGTGCCTTAAGCGCGTTTACCACAGCTTGAGTGGGCATGTTGTCCGCAATGATAGTCTTTATCATCGATTGCGCGTCATTATGAATGTTACTCATGAATTTTCACTCCTAATCCAATGCCGTCAGCTAGCTAAAAAGCCTGTAAATTCCGTAGAAAATGAAGATACCAATCATTACAGCCACACCTTGGACTACAGTCATGCTCGTCCAGTTCTTGTAGCCTTGCTGCGGCGTTTGACCACTCAATTTGCTAACAACCCAGAAGTAAGAGTCGTTTGCGTGGGATGCCATCATAGAACCAGCACCAATTGCCATTACCACAAGGGCGATTGTGATATTCGAGTCTTCCCAACGGGCGCCTACAGGCCCCATTATGCTTAGGAGCGGCATCATAATACCCGCGGTAGTTATCATAGCCACCGTGGACGAACCTTGAGCGGTTTTGATTATAGCGGAAATAATAAACGGGAAAGCAAGCCCCATCCAAGTAAATACATCGGCGTGGTAGCTGATGAACTGAACCATGCCGGAATCGTTAATAACACGGCCAAGTGTAGCACCCGCGGCGGTTATGAAAAGAATAGGCCCAAGCATCTTGAGTGTATCGTTGGTAAGTCCGTTAAATTGGGGCATTTTACCGGTAACCGCAAGCAGTAAAATACCAAACATAAAGCCGATAGTTAGTGCAACAAGCGGGAACCCAAGGAATCTAAAGGCACTTTGAATCGGCCCTGGGTCCATAAGTGTTGTAGCAACCTGTGCCATAGCCATCATAGCGATAGGCGTGAGAATTGGCAGCAACGCCAAAAATCCGTTTGGCAGCCCGCCCAATTCCTTAACAATTTCGTCGTAACTCTTTACGGTTGCGTCGTTTTGAATCGCTATATCTTCTTCCGACTTATCTCTATTACCGCGATATACCGCCCAAACATAAGCAGCAATAAGTCCAGGAATGGAGATAATAAAGGATACCCACATGATTGTCCATAAGTAATCCATCATGCCCAATATGTCGGCGGCACCAAGTGGGCCGGGGGTAAGTGGTACAAGAACATGGGAAGTGTAAAGCCCGGCACCAAGCCCAAGGGCGGCGGCAACACCACTGGTGGCGGTGCGCTTTACAATTGTACGGCGAACGGGGTTGATGATAACAAAGCCCGAATCACAGAAAACAGGAACAGAAACAACCCAGCCCATGATAACCATTGCCATAGTGGGGCTGGCCTTGCCTAGTAGCCGGATAATCATATCGGCAATTTTAAACGCGCCCCCGGTAGCCTCAAGGATACCTCCGATAAGCGCGCCAAGGATAATTACAAGCCCAATGCCCGAGAAAATTGCCATAAAGCCTTGCCCGGTAGTCCACGCAAGTGTACCCGGATTAAATACCCCATCTACGGTGCTGCTTGCCACATTGGGGTTTCCGTTAATATGGAACGGGATGCCTGCAATAATGGCCAAGATAATAGCCGATGCCATAATAGCCAAAAACGGATGCAGGTTGAATTTTGATATTGCCACGATCATTAGGACAATGGTTATCAAAAATGCAAGGATGAGTGCGATACCTGTCATGTTGCTTCCTCCTATGTACGAGTTCTGTAACTCGTTTATGTATTTTGACCAATATTATAGCAGGTTGACAAAATAATACAACTAGTTTGCCAATCTATCATGAAATTTTGCTATGTTTTTTTATATATCCTCAAGATTTTCCTGCCATTAAACGCGAATTATATAAAGTAGTAACTACAAACGCAACAACACTTAAACCAAGAGCAATATACACCCATGCCGACACAGACATGGATATATACCCGCCTACATTATTTGCTATGGCGGAACTTGCAAAGTTTAAAACAATAACAAAAACAAGCATAAGCAGGGTAATAAACGCCGCGCAAGCCTGTGTAACGGAGCTTGCTTTTTTGCTGTCGGAAACAATCAAATATATTGCCGCAAGTAGCAAAATGCTCAAAATGCCAACAACAATACGCGGGATATTTGCGGCATCGGCAGCACTCATTATAGGGTCTACTGCTCCTAAAAAATTTCTGATATCGGAATAAGGAATACCCCAGCTTAATGTAGCTTCACGTTCTACCAAGTTAACCACCGTAATAAACGTTGTAGCAAAATTTTGAAGATCGCCAACGCTTACAATATACTCAACTTCTCCAACGCCACCCACAACCTGCTGCACCTCTTGCAAAAGATACCCTTCAAACAACGTTGGCAGCACTTCGCTTGCCATGCTTTGCATGCTAATGCGTACAGTAAGTAAATTAAGATGCATTGTGACAAGAATAATCGTCAACAAAATCGCAAGAGTAGCCCGCACATGTCTACGGATGCTTGGCTCACAAGATGTACAACCCAAAACAATCCCTCCTGTTTAACGCATTTTGGAAAATGCATCAATTTGGAAAAGTATAGCACCACTTAAAACCGTATGCAATATTTCTATTGACATTAACGCAGCGTAATGGTTTACAATACTCTTGTTGGAAAGCACAGGGGAGGGCAAAGTGGAATACACAATTAAAAAATTTGCAAAACTTGCAAGCTTAACCACAAGGACATTAAGATATTACGACGAACAGGGGCTTCTTTCGCCTAGCCGTTCAAGCGTAAACGGTTATAGGCTTTATGGCAAAGCAGAAGTTGACAAGCTGCAGCACATTTTATTCTACCGGGAACTTGGCATGCCGCTAACCGATATCAAAAAAATTCTATCTAAAGAGGAATTTGACAGTGCCGCCACGCTGGAAAGCCATCTAGAGTCTCTAATTTCCAAACGTGCGCAACTGGATGCGCTTATAGCAACCGTCGAAAAAACAATCCTAACCAAGAAAGGGAAATCCACCATGACAGATCAAGAAAAATTCCAAGGCTTTGAAAAAATGATAGCAGACAATGAAAGTAAGTACGGCAAAGAAATTCGCCAAAAGTACGGGGAATCTACTGTTGACCGTTCCAATGCAAAGTTAAAGGGTATGACACCTGAGCAATACACCACGGTAGAAAACCTAACGGCAGAGCTTAACACTGCTCTAAAGCTTGCGTTTGAGCAAGGCGATCCCGCAAGCGAGGCAGCGCAAAAAGCTTGCGAACTACACAAAAAATGGCTGTGCTGCTTTTGGGACAGCTACAGCCGTGAAGCACATATTGGGCTTGCGCAAATGTATGTAGACGACCCGCGGTTTACGGCGCATTATGACAAAATCGCGCCGGGTTGCGCCATATTTTTGCGAGACTCGTTGGTTATTTATTGCAAAATATGACATGCAGTTGTCCTATTACGTATGATACAATACTGTAAATCTACCTTTGAAAGGAGACATTTTATATGTCTAATGCTATTTACTACGTTTCTTATCTACTTAAAAAAGGAGCGTCTATACAAGACTTTTTGGATGCGTCACAAAAATTAAATGATGAGCATATCTCCAAGCAAAAGGGCTTTATCTCGTGGAAGCAAGCTGTCGCCGGCGATACATGGGCAGACATGTGCACTTTTGAAACAATGGAGGACCTTAACAATTTTCTGGATGCATCAAAAAACCCCGGCGAAACAGCTAAACATTTCTACTCTTTTATAAACCTAAACTCGTGTAAGCAACATTTGTTTTCGGTCGAGCGGAGTTATTAGACCTCTTTCATATTCGCAAGTATTTCTTCATATCGTATTGTGGCAAGCCGACTTGGCTTGCCTTTTTTGCAGAATTCTAATTTCGCGTATTTTCGGGGTGTGTTTTCGACCACCACCATGCCGTCTACGATTTTGCTTTGCAGTAAGTAAAACGCTTCCAGAAAACGCGCATCTGTTTTTGCCACATTGTAAAACGATAAAACGTATACATAATAGAATAGATTATAATCCATAAGCGGGTATTCCACTTGCATAAACCGTTTGCCCATTCCGTATTGACATGGGCCAATTGGCCGCCTAATTGTCCAGTGGGCAAGTAAAAACTCCACGGCGTGGTCAAGCGCGGGCTCGTTGTTTACGTAACTGCTAAAGCGGAATGCGTTTAGCACATTAAGTGTAGGCAAAGGATTTGAGAATTCTGTTTCTGGCCCACGTCCAAAGAAGAATTTATTGCAACGCCAGCCTCCGTCTGTGTATGGCGTATCTAGGAAATGCCTGAACGTCTGTTGGAGTCTTGCATCTGCCTGATACCCCATGCTACAAAGAAGCACCAGCGCGTAGGCAGTTTGGCACGGAAGGATGCTGCCCTTCGGGTATAATTTGAATCTGCCGTCTTCTTTCCATGTGGCGAAGAACATATCCGCTATTGTTTTAAGCACCGGGTCGGATGGTGAGACGCCAAGCTCCAAAAGCAAAAGCGCACTTGCGTATGCCGAAAATGCCCCGCCCTTAAGCAGGCGGTTGTCCGGCGTTGTCCAAAAATCCGCACCTTCGTGATGGCGATGGGATAGAATAATGTCTATATCTTGTTGATTTGTTGTCATTTACCAACATTCCTTTCTGCGTGTACGTTTCTGACACATGGGTTTGTTTTCCAATATAGCGGTTAACTTAAAAACCCTTTTGCGGGCTATAGTCGAATAAATCTAAAACCGTCCATTGTGGCGCAGGAATTTTTCTGCAATCCAAGGAGCAGCAAGCCGCCGCATTAGGCGCAGTGAGCGTAGCGACACGGGAAACGTTCACTTCGTTCACTGTGTCTAATGCGAATGTTTCCCGCGCCGCGCACCATAGCGTACGCAAGGATTGATGCGACGCTTCGAGTGCTGGAAAATTGCAAGCCACGGTGGACGGTTTTGGGTTTATTCGACTATAAAGCACAAACCGCTGAATTTCGTAAAGAGTTTAACTTTATAACGATGGTAATGTAATAATAACATAAACAAGTTGCGCAGCTCAGATAAAATAAAAAGAGAATTGTCTTATTAAAGACAATTCTCCATGTTAGCGACCCAGAAGGGGCTCGAACCCTCGACCTCCGGCGTGACAGGCCGGCACTCTAACCAACTGAGCTACTGGGCCAACGAAAGATATTTTACACGTTAACTGACCGGATGTCAAGTTTTTTTTGCATAGTCAGGTGACCTATTAACGAAAATTGTATGTCACCTTTTTTTTATTTGGAAAATGTTGTATAATACATTAGACACAGTTTTAGAACATCGGAGGAATCGTTATGCCAAATCAGCTTAATTTAAACATCATTAGCAAGGGCGGCACGCAAACCGTAAAAGTTCCGCATGGTATTAGCCTGTTCGATCTTAGCGAGCAATATTCTCATGTATGCGAACGGCCTATTTTAGTGGCAAAAATTGACAATGAGTTACATGACCTTTCGCGTCCGATTTTGTATGACTCTACTGTGGAGTTTTTGGATATAACCGACCCAAACGGATTTAGAGCATACCAGCGTGGGGTTAGCTTTATGATGGTGTATGCTGTCAAAGCGATTTTGGGTAAGCGGACGCGGGTTGTAATTGCACATTCTATCAACAAAAATTACTATTGCGAATTGCCTGATTTGAAGTCTCCCATCACAGAGAAACTTTTGCGCGAAATAGAAGAGCATATGACACAAACATCCGCTAAGGATTTGCCTATAGAAAAGCACACCATACCGCGGGAAACTGCCATGAAAATTGCCGAAGATCTGGGTCTTTACGATAAAGTAAATCTACTGAAATATCAACACTTGCATACGGTTAGCTTCTATAAACTTAACTGGGTGTACAATTATTTTTATGGCGAAATCGCACCCAAAACAGGGCGGCTAGGCCAGTTTAAACTCGTGCCGCGTGCCAATGGGTTTACCTTGCAGTTCCCAAGTATTGCACACAACTACGAAATGGAAGATTTGTCGCCGGAAAACCGCCTTGCCGAAGTTTTTACGGAAAACAAACAATGGGCACGCATAATGAAAACAGACACTGTTGGTGCATTGAATGATAAGCTATGTCAAGATGGCAGCGACGAGATTATTCGCGTTGCGGAGGCCTTGCATGAAAAAAAGGTAGCCATGCTGGCAGACCAAGTTATGGATGGCCGCCGCTCAATTGTGCTTATTGCGGGGCCTACATCTTCTGGCAAAACCAGCCTTGCGCATCGGCTAGGAGTGCAGCTTCGTGTAAACGGAGCGATGCCGCATATCATGTCGCTGGATAACTACTATGTAGACCGCGAGTTTTGCCCGCGAGACGAGTTTGGCAATTACGACTTCGAAACTATAAATGCCATAGATACCGATCTTATAACCAAAAATTTACAGGCACTCCTAAACGGCGAAGAAATTCAAACGCCAACGTTTAACTTTCTTACGGGCAAGCGTGAATATAAGGGTGGGCGTTTAAAACTTAACCCGAAAGATGTGCTTATAATGGAAGGAATTCATGGACTTAACGAGCGTGTAAGTGCGGGTATTTCCGACTCCGACAAGTTTAAAATTTTTATTTCCGCACTAACGCAAATAAATGTGGATGACCATAACCGTATTCCCACGTCGGACACGCGGCTGCTCAGACGCATTGTGCGCGATTTTCGCACACGCGGGGCTACCGCGGCGGTTACTATTAGCATGTGGCCATCTGTGCAGCGGGGCGAGGCAAAGTATATTTACCCTTGTCAGGAATATGCGGACGCGTTTTTCAACTCCGCACTGGTATATGAGATGGGCGTGATTAGGCCGTATGCCGAACCGCTGTTGTTTGGTATCGGGCAAAACGAACCCGAATACACCGAAGCTAGACGGTTGATTAAATTTTTGGCAACTTTTTTGAGTGTGCCGAGCGAGACTATTCCGCAAAATTCTATTTTACGAGAGTTTGTTGGCGGGAGTAGTTTTTATCATTAGACTTTAAGGAGATACCCATGAAAAAAATTCTAATAGCAATGAGCGGCGGCGTAGATTCATCTGTGGCCGCTCATTTATTGAAAAATTACGACTGCATAGGCGCAATGATGAAGCTCTATACAAACGATGACCTTCCGCCTTCGATAAATGGTAAAACTTGCTGCTCGTTAGACGATGCCGAAGACGCTCGCGCAGTAGCCGCCTCTATGAACATGCCGTTTTATACTTTCAATTTCACCATACCGTTTGCGGAAACGGTAATAACCCGCTTTATAAACGCCTACACCCGCGGCCACACTCCTAACCCTTGCATAGACTGCAACCGCTTTATGAAATTCCAAAACTTTCTGCATCGCGCCATAGAACTTGACTGTACACACATAGCCACAGGCCACTATGCCCGAGTAGAGGCGGATAGCGGCGGGCGCTATTTGCTAAAAACAGGTATAGACATTACAAAAGACCAGAGCTATGTGCTGTACTCTATGACACAACAGCAGCTTGCGCGCACGTTATTTCCTCTCGGCGGAATTACAAAGGAAGAAGTGCGCCGCATAGCGGCAGAGCAGGGTTTTATTAACGCAAAAAAGCGCGATAGCCAAGATATCTGCTTCGCGCCGGACGGCGATTATGCCGGGTTTATCGAACGTTATATTTCTGATATATCCGATTGTAGGGGATGTAACTCTCTGCATTCTGGGGCTGCGCATGAGCCAGCGTGCCGCGGGAGACTGCTCCCCTTACAGGCCGCGTCACCAATCACTCCCGGCAAATTCATAAGCCCCACAGGCAAAATATTAGGCGAGCACCGCGGCATAATCCACTACACAATAGGACAAAGAAAGGGCTTGGGGATATCCGCCCCGCACCCTCTGTTTGTGCTATCTATAAACGCGCAGGATAATACCGTTACCCTAGGCAAGTCGGAAGCCCTTTTTACAGGCACCTTGCAAGCAAACGACATTAACCTAATTCCAATGGATAAGCTGGATGCTCCTTTACGCGTGCACGCAAAAATCCGCTATAGTCACGTACCACAACCGGCCACAGTCCGCCAAACAGCAGACGATACCCTACATATAGAATTCGATACGCCGGTGCGCGCAATAACTCCCGGGCAGGCAGTGGTGCTGTATGATGGGGATGTTGTAGTTGGCGGTGGGACGATATCACACGCGTAAAACATAACTATAAAGGTCGAACCCTTTATAAAGTAAAAACACTTGATATGGCATTTCAACTTAATAACGGACTATTTTTATCCATTGTTAAGTTGAATGCTTTCCGAAACTTAGCTGGTTAGATGCTTCTAAAATTGGATTGCTATCGCTTATAGCCCAGGCACTGCCATTACCGCTGCGCCGCCATAACCTCTGTCCAAGCCCGTTCAAAATCCGCCCTAAAATCTCCAAGGTCTACAAAAACTTCGCCACGCGCCAATACTTCATCATCCGGCCAGTAAGTTGGGCAGTTTTGCCAATAATCCGGCAATTTAGCAAACGCGGCGGCATTGGTTGTAGAATAACGAATGTGACGCGTGTTTAAATAAGCAATATCAGGCCGCGTCATAAAATTAATAAATTTTTCAGCATTGGTTGGGTTTGGTGCGTTTTGTGGGATAACCATGGAGTCGATAAACAACTGTACGCCTTCATATGGGTTAACAAAGTTGGTGTCGGGGTTGTAATACATTATCCAACGAGCATCTCCGGAAAACACAGTGGCAAGAGCTGCTTCGTTGTTTACCATCCATTCGATAACTTGGTCACCTACATATGCGCGAACAAGCCCCATCTGCGCTTGCTGGATAAGCAAATCCCGTGCGGCATTAACCTCGTTAATATCGGTGCTGTTAAGCGAAAAACCGAGCAAACGCAGCGGAATTCCCATGCTGCAGCGAGAGCTGTCGTACATGAAAATATTATTTACAAACTGCGGATCCCATAAAATTTCCCAAGAATCTACGTGCTGGTCAACCATAGTGGTGTTATACAATAGCCCAAACGTCCCCCACATATATGGTACAGAAAATGAGTTGGTAGGGTCATGCGCCCAGTCCCAAAAGCGCGGGTCGATGTATTGCGCGTTGGGGATATTGTTCCAGTTTATAGGAGCCAGAAGCTCTTCATAAATCATGCGCTCGATCATATAATCCGATGGGAAAAGTACATCGAATTGTGCTCCGCCACCAACTACGCGAGCATACATATCCTCGTTTGTAGGATATGTAGAATACAATACGCGAATGCCGTACTCATCTTCAAACATGCGCAAAACCGGCTCATAGATAAACTCGCCCCAGTTAAACACAATAACCTCTTCGCGGCTGCCGCAGGCACTAAGCCCTAAAACCGCTACCGCAAATACTAAAAGAAATAATTTTTTCATTATCCTCTTCCTTTCATTTTAATGGGGCTTCACGCCCCAAACCCCTCGCTGCGCGGGGAGTGAATCCCCCGCTACGCTCCGGCGGCTTTGCCGCCGCGCCGTGCGTTTGCACGACGGTAATCAATCCTCATACTCCTGTTCTTGCTGCCGCCGTATCAACTGCTTATCCCGCTTGTTGATAAAGAACAGCATCAGCATAATTACAATAAATATCAGTGTAGAAAGCGCGTTTATCCGCGGGTCGACCCCACGCCTGGTCATAGAAAAAATCAAGATAGACAAGTTCTGCGCCGCGGGGCTGGTGGTAAAAAAGCTCACCATAAAGTCATCCACGCTAAGAGTAAACGCCAACATTGCCCCGGTAACAACCCCGGGCCAAATTTCGGGCAAAATCACTTTCACAAACGCCCGAAAAGGACTTGAACCCAAATCCAACGCCGCTTCATACAAGTTAGCGTCTAGCTGCCGAAGTTTAGGCAACACTGACAAAATCACATACGGCACATTAAAAATAATATGCGCCAGCAAAAGCGTTCCAAACCCAAGCCGTCCAAACCCAATTGCACGAAACACAAACAAGAATAAAATCATCAGTGTAAGTCCCGTAACAATATCGGGCATCATAACAGGCAGTTTTGACACGGTCAAAATCGCCTTTTTTTTGCGCTTGCTAAACTTGTCGACACTAACCGCCGCAAGAGTACCAATAATTACCGACAACACAGTAGCAAAAATCGCCACAAGCACAGTGGTTTGTAATGCCCGCATTATATTATGGTCGGTAAAAAGCTGCCTGTACCAATCGAGTGTAAACCCACCCCAAGTATTTCGAGAGCGCGACGCGTTAAACGAAAAAACCATCAACAACATAATAGGTGCGTACATAAAAAATAAAATAGCACCCAAGTATAGCTTTTTCAACGTCATCATATTGTGGCACCTCCTTCCACTTCGTCCTCACGGTCTACATACGAGAGCACCGCCATGGAAACGAACATCATAATAACCAGAATAACCGCCACAACCGACCCAAAGTGCCAGTTGCCTACGCGAATAAACTGCTGCTCTACCAAGTTGCCAAGCATAAAATATTGCCCGCCACCCAGCAAATTGGGGATAATAAATGTGGCTACCGCCGGCATAAACACCATGGTAATACCACTGATTATCCCAGGCAAGCTCATGGGAAACACCACGCGCCGGAAAATATTACGCGGGTTAGCCCCCAAATCCTGCGCGGCCTCAATAAGCCGATGATCCATCCTTGTTAGTGCCGTGTAAATAGGTAACACCATAAACGGCAGGAAGTTATACACCATGCCCAGCAAAACCGCTGTATCCGTAAACAAAATATCAATTATAGGCAAACCCATCCGTTGCAAAACCGTATTAACCAAACCGTTGCGCTCCAAAATAGTTAGCCACGCGTACGTACGTACAAGAAAATTCATCCACATGGGGGCAATAAACATAAAAATAAGAAACGACTTTTCCGAAAATCCTTTGCTTGCTAAGATATACGCAAGCGGATATCCAAGCACAAAGCAAATAACCGTGGTTTGCGCCGCCATTCGTACACTGTGGGTTGCTACCCGCACATATAAACGGCTAAAGAACGGTTCGCCCGGAGTAATCCCATCGAAAAACATACGAAAGTTGGCAAGCGTAAAACTCACTTGCCCGTCGGGCGCGGTTGCCGTAAGTGCGTAATAGAACACCAACAGCAGCGGAGCTATTATAAAAATAGCCATCCATACAATATATGGGTACGCAAATATCCTTTTCATCAACTTTTTACCATTACATGAATGAGTTCCGGCTTAATAGTGAGCCCCACCCGAGAACCCACCGCGGACTGCACGGTACTATGCACTTTCCATGTGAAAGAACCCGTGTCCACGCGCATTTCGTATACCACGCCTTTAAAGGTTACATGTGTAACCTCGCCTGTAAGCGCGCCTTTTTCGGGGATGGTTATGCGAATATCCTCTGGCCTGACAACAATCTCGACTTCTTCGTCTGGAGAAAATCCTTTGTCTACGCACTCGAAATCGTGATCGCCAAAATTAACCTTAAAGTCGCGGCGCATTATTCCCGACACGATATTGCTCTCGCCTATAAAATTGGCCACAAAGGCGTTTTTTGGCTCGTTGTAAATTTCCTCTGGAGTGCCTATCTGCAGGATTTTTCCGTCGTTCATAACGCATATGGTGTCGGACATAGTTAGGGCTTCTTCTTGGTCGTGAGTTACGTACACAAAGGTAATGCCTAGTGCTTGCTGCATTTTTTTTAGCTCCACTTGCATTTCCTTACGCAATTTCAAGTCTAGCGCACCAAGGGGTTCGTCCAGTAAAAGAACCTGTGGCTTGTTAACAAGCGCACGGGCAATGGCAACACGCTGTTGCTGCCCGCCCGACAACGATGTAACGCTTCGCTTCTCAAACCCTTCGAGGTTAACCAGTTTTAGCATATTTTTGACTTCCTGCTCGATAACTGATTTATCTATTTTTTTAATTTTTAGCCCAAAGACAATATTGTCGGCCACGTTCATGTTAGGAAACAATGCGTATCGCTGAAACACAGTGTTTAGCGGCCGTTTATGGGGCGGCGTTTCAAGCAAACTTTGCCCATTAAATAACAAAGCACCGCTTGTGGGCTGCTCAAAACCGCCGATAATACGCAAAGTGGTGGTTTTGCCGCAACCGCTTGGCCCAAGCAGCGTGACAAATTCGTTCTTCCTTATATATAAATCCACGTTGTCAAGAACGGTGTTTTTGCCGAATACTTTTACAATGGATTTAAGCTCAATAAGACGAGGCATAGTGGCTACCCCCTTAAATAGGATTAATTTTTTGGATTTTTTTCGAGAAAAATCTCCCCTTTGGGTTCTTGTGGGGTAATTGCCCCAAACAAATATATATAGAACCATAAACCACGGATTTTGTCAAAGGTTTTTTCAAAATTGCAAGCAAAATATGAAACGCAAATTTAATTGCCAAAAAAATAGCCTGAAGATATCATTAAATAGTGAAGTTGACGCTTAAAGCTTGCATATTAGATTATGGCTAAATATGGTATTGTTTTCATATTATCACTGTGATAATATAATCGCGGTGATATTTGTGGATACAAAGAGGTGCGTTATGCATGAAAAATTAATTGACTGTTTTACAAACCCAGCAAAAAACCAATTGTTTATGGCAATAGACGAGCAGGGGGAAATCACCGCAAAAGAACTTGCTCAAATCGCAAGCCATATCCCACAAGCAACTCTTTATCGCTACTTAAAAAAAATGGTTGCAGATGGTCTAATTAAGGTTGTTGCCGAAAATCAAATACGCAATGTTAAGGAGAAAGTGTACAGCATAGCCATAGACTTTGATGCGGAAAATGAAAAAATACGCCAAGATACCTCCGGCGAAACATTTCTCGCCTTGCTACAAGTATTTACCAATGCGCTTCACGAGGATTTCAAAAAGCATATTTCCAAAGGCAACTCAAGTATAACCAGAGAATTCCCATATTTGCTAAGTGCGGCACCCATTATTGTTTCCGATAAAGAAGCACTGGAACTAATCGAGAAACTTAGAGCGTTGCTTAAACCATACCATAATAATCCACTTACAGAAGATAGGGCGTTGCGAAATTTTGCACTTGTTATCACGCCACCCACTAAGTCATAATCAGAACATTGCCTAAAATGGCGATGAGGTTGCAAATTTGAATGATGTGGGCGTATATAGATTTAGAACATGAAGTGTAGAGGAGTGTATAAGTCGTGAAGATTAACGAAAAAGTAAATAAGATGATTCAAGCCTTAATGAAAAACCATCCGAATACGAAGCTGTCTGTTGGGTTTTATAACAAAGGCGAAATTTCGTTTAAGCTGTTTGATGCCACAGGGGAAATCCCCTATGAAAGCCATGCTTATGAGATTGCGTCCATTAGCAAGGTGTTTACCACATCTTTACTTGCAAAATATGTACAAGAGGGTAAAATGCACTTGAATGATTCCGTTGCGAAATATATCCCCGAACTGGAAACCGATAAGTATTTCCCAACACTTAAAAGACTGGCAACCCATACCGCAGGGTATAAGCATGAGGCACTTACCTCTGGCGAATTGGTTAAAGTGCTTTTTAAGTTTTGGTGGCAAAATTTTCGGAAGAAACCATCAGGTTACTTTGATGCTTTTGGCGTTGTCGACTACGAGAAGCTGATTTGGTTTGCTAAAAAAATAAAGCTAGAAGATAAGGATTACGAATGGGGCTATACAGATTACTCTATCGCACTGTTAGGAGAAGCTGTTTGTCAAAGGGCTGGCAAGCCATATGACGAGCTAATGACAACATTTTTAACAAATGACTTGGGTTTGAAGAATACAAAAACAGTAACAAACAGACCGGATATGTTAGATGGTTATTTATACAACTATAATGTTGGCACAATGAAACTCTATCGAAAAGGTGACTATGCCGCACCCGCAGGATGTCTAACTTCAACCGCTGAGGATTTGCTTAAATTTGCAGAAATGAATATAGAAGAAAGCCCAAGTTTTTTAAGTCTGTGTCATAACGAATACCCTGTCAACCAAGAAAACTATGATATGGGGCTTGGTTGGTGGATATTCAATAAACAAGAGCAACCCACCCATTGGCACGGCGGAGGCTCAGAAGGATTTGCATCTAGTTTGTTTTTTTGCAAAGAACATAAATATGCGGCGGTTGTTCTTACTAACGCAGGCGATTATGCTGAAATCACACCATTATCAAACGCCGTTGCCAGTGCTCAATTTGATGAATGTCTATAAATTGGCAGCATTAGTTTATACTTTTCCGTGTTTTAAATCCTTGACGCGCACCACGATATTATCCGTAAATTCAATAGCATATCAAGTGCGCGCCAAGGATTTCAAACACGGAGAAATATTAGTCGCATTAAGGAGTAGTAGCATGAAAACACAAAAAATGAACAAGGAGAGATTAAATCAATGAAAAAGATTGTGATTATGGCGGTGTCACTATTAGCTCTTATTGCGCTGGCGGCGTGTGGCGGCAATGGTGACACACGGGAAGCCCCGACAATGCAAAATGAAAATTATTACGCCAACGTCGGTGGCGAAGAAACATTCGAAACGCTCCACGGATGGACAGTTGATGAGCTTGGTGAAATCATAGTAGCGGCAGGTTCATTTTGGAATGATTGGTGGAACTTTCGCGGGGCATTTGCATGGGAGCATATTGATGACTCTCCGTGGTATTTTGGGGTAGAGCAACCAGAACATCCGCTTTCTAGGGGATTTGTAGCACTGTTACCATCATCAGGGTTTGAAACCCTTGCCGACATTGGCGTTCACTTGCAACAATTTTATTCAGATATATGGGTTCTCAGGGAATTGCTTGGCGATGAGCCCACAGAATTTACTGTTGCGGATTTTGAAATATTTTTCGGAAGCCCCAGTGCTTTTGAAGAATATGATGGAGTCTTATATGTTCATGCCGACCGCATCGGTGCTATGCGCCCTGATTGGAACACAGCGACCCATATACTGATTTCGCAAAACGATAATATAGCAGTTGTTGAGACAACGGTTGCAGCATATGACCACCGTGGAAGCGGTGACAAAATGCCAACAGCAACATTCCGATTTGTGTTTTATAATGGTAGAATTGAAAATGGGCTTGGACAATGGAAATGGCCTGAAACCTAGGGTTTAGGGCGGATAAGACAAAAACGTAGAAATAAATAATTCTTTAGGAGTGGTTCATCCATGAAAAAATTTATGATTATAGCAATGATGCTGTTTATGCTTATTACTTTGGCGGCTTGCGGCGGCAATGGTGACGCGCCAGAACTTCCGCAAACGACAACAGCACAAAACGAAAATAACCAGACTGGGGGGAGTGACACAAAAGCACCAACAGCAAATTTGCCCTTGGAAGAACTAAAAATCCAAATTGATGTCGCAACGGACGAGTTGTTAAGCACGTTTGCCAATCTTCACCGTGTAGACATAAGGATACCCGGAGATAGCGAGGGCGTGACTCTTGTAGTGTGGGCAAATCAAGCCCTGCCAAGCTTTGCAGTTATAACGTTGACCCACGATTTGCTAGAAGATAGTGATGAATGGGGATTTAGACCTACCGACAGCTTTGGTTCCGTTGAAATGCTACTACCGGGCGAAGCCTTTGTTATTGAAAATTATACAGGATTGGGAACGCTACCCCATCGCGGCATTAGTTTTTCAGATGAACATGGCGGAAATACAAGGGTTTTCTTTTTCCAAGAAAACCATGCCTACCCCGAACATGGTGGTAAGTGGATTATTCAAGAGGTTGAAGCAGAATGCCTTATTTGGGAATCTATTTGTTGGTTCGACCCAACAAACGAGGGTGATTACACCATTATCATCAATGGGGCAGAGTTTGCTTTTATGTATGACAATGCCGATGATGTTTATATTTTGGCAGGTGAACAATACCCAACTCATGTGCATATGGGTGTGTTATGGTCTTTGGGGCTGGATGTAATAACAGGCGGCAGCCAACATTCGTTACAGCATAACGGTAGCTCGATTGGTGTTGGGTTTAGTTCGGTTAATTATCTTACCTTTGGTGCAGATAGGGTTGCCGTGGGAATTAACGATACATTCATGGCTGATGATGGTGCTTTTACCACATTTATACCCATTTCGCTGATAAGGGCTTTGGGTTTTGATGTGCGTTTCGGGGGCGGTCGTGTATACATTGACGGTCAACTAAATGTTGACATAAGCCCGCACCCATTAGCGATAGCTTTGCAAAACTTCATTGCAAATGCGGAAGGTGAAACTATAGCGCATATACCTAGTGTTGATGGCAACCTAAGTGTACTTGCAATAGAATTTGTAGATACATTTTTTGCGGAAGCCACGCTATTTGTATATACCGGGCGCGAGGTTCTTTCTAAAGAAATAGGGAGCATTGAGGGTTTTCCGTTTTCGGTAGGTTTTGCATCGGATGGCTGGGGTAGTCTTGTGAAAATGACTGGTGATGGGGGCAATAGGTCTTATACTATGTTCGGTGTTGCAACTAGCCCCGCTACCTCAAGAGATGAGCTAATTTATGTATTCACCATATATACCGTAAGAGCAGATGATGGAAGCATCCACTACTCCCGCTTTGATGGTGGTTGGCTGAAAGGAATTGAGGGTGGTCGCTACCCTATTACCGAAGAAGAATTTTATGAAATTCGTTCCGGAATGGGTGGTAGAATAGTTTGCTGGCGAGATACAGGGGACAGCACGGACTCAATTTTGGCTTGGGTAAGCCCAATTTGGTAGTGAAAGGGGTAATGAATAGCAAAAAATTAACCGCAATTCACATATGCGCATATCTTATTATTTTGTTATCCTGCAATTTTCTGCTATATGTAGCCATTCAACCATAAAAAAAGGAAGCCGCAGCTTCCTTCATCAAAACTAGATTACTCATTTATTATAACATTGCCACCAACTATAGTTATCTCAATGCCAAGTATTTCGGTAAAATAATCCCACGGTACAAACATGATTTCGTCGAGTACTGCAGGTGGTGCACCAAGCGGGCGTGGCGAATTGCCTTCGAGCGCAAAGCTGTTTATTCTTGATCGCAATGGTTCAGATTGCCCGATTACAATACAACAGCCATCATTTAGAACAGCATGACCCAAAGCTTGGGCAATTGCCTCAATCGGCACCATTACTACACCTGTGGCACTGTCGACAAAAGGCGTTGCCGCTTCTATGGGGGTGCCGTTTACAATAATTTGTGTGGTTGCTGGGTTAAACGGATTATCATCAGCAGAAAAAGGAGTATCAACAACAAGATTATCTTCGTCCGGGTTGCGGATATCATCATTAGGTGTTTCTTCTGTATGTATTACAGTAATGCTTGTAGGAAATATTATAGGTCCGTCACCTTCGTATGTGACCTGGAGCAGGTGATTTGCGATGTCACCTTCAAACGGCTCTCCGTCTTCGTCTAGGATTTTTGTATTGTCGTAAACAATTAACACAAATGACCCGCAAGAACTGCGCAGCCTCTCGTCAAAATAGGATAGCAGCACATTAAACTCCGCTTGCGTTGGCGGCTGCTCTATGTCCACTTCTATAGGTTGAATTGGATGTATAGCTTGCTCAAACAGGGCGGTAATTCTTATAGGGATTATGTTAAATCCTTCTTCTTCGAACTCGACTACAAGAATCTGGTTTTCTGGTATACCATAAAAAGGCTCACCATCTTCACGCAAAATTTCCGTGCTTTCATCAAGGTGCAACGAAAACATACCGCAGGAACTACGCAAATTTTCGTCAAAGTGGTCTACCATAACATGAAATGCGGACGCAGGCATAAGAAATCTTGCACGATACTGCGGTGGATAAGTTACGGGAACAGGAATACTTGTATCAAAGAAGCCCGTTATTGCTGTACCGGGCTCAAGTGCAACCTGTGCCAAACGGGTTGTATTTTCGTCCTGCAAGAAAACTATCCTGTTGCCGTTGTCTTCAACTAATAAAAAATATTTGCCGTCAACTTGTGCAGGACCTTCTACTGTAAGATCGAAAAACGGTGCGACATCCCGCACTATGCCGCTAAAGCCTAGGAAAGCGGGCAGTGGCTCTGCAACTGGTTCAGGTGTTGGCTCAGGCAGTGGCGGCGGTGTTTGATTAACAGCTTCAACCAAATCGTCGCCGCCCAAAAACCTATCCACTATGCCACAGCTTGTAAGTGCCATAGTTACAGCCGTGAGCATTGCTATCACAAATAATTTTTTCATTTTTGCATTCACCTTGTTTCTTTATAATTAGCAATAGTATAGCAAAAATAAGAAAATGTTTCTACCTTTAGAATATAGATTTTTTTTACCAAAAAGGTTATGATATTATTCTGAGAGTTTGTCATACCAAATTATGTATATGAACGTACATGTATGTGTATAAAAGTTTTTAAAGATAAAGTGAAGTATTTCTATGACAGTTGAGGAGACATATTAAATGAACTGGGAAAATTATCGCACAGAAATAGAAGAAAAAGGTACATGTCCAGAGGATTGGTATATTTTAGGGATAGACCTTGGCACAACTAACTCTGTTATAAGCTATTGGGACAACGCGAACAGCCGCCCCGAAGCTATTGACGTGTCCAATGGCTTTGGCAAAATTCCGCTGCCATCCGTGGTGCAGTTCCGCCAAGACGAAGACCACGAGGAGTGGGTAATAGGCGAAGAGGCCTACCGTTCTATGAAAATTTATCCGGAAACCACGGTGCGCTCTGTCAAGCGTAAAATGGGGACAAATACTACAGTTCGCCTAGGCGGCCGGGACTATCTGCCGGAAGAAATTTCTGCAAAAATTTTGACAGAGCTGGTTAACCATGCCCAAGGGCTAAACCCAAAGGCAGAAATAGCAGGCCTTGTGGTGTCTGTACCATATGATTTTGACGACGCAGCACAAAAAGCCACCATGCGCGCTTGCGAAATCGCGGGCTTGGCGGACAAGCTGATATGCTTGATAAAAGAACCCAATGCCGCCGCTCTTGCATACAACTTCCGCCACCAGCTAAACCAGGGTGAGCGTATAATGGTATTTGACTTTGGTGGCGGTACACTTGACATTACCCTCTTTAATGTAGCTGAGCGTGACGACACCCGCATAAAAATTCAGGTAATAAGCCAAGGCGGCGATGCCGAGCACGGAGGCGACGACGTAGATACCGTGCTAATAGAAGCGTGCGGCAATTTCATCCATAGCAAAACCGGACAAACTGTATCCGAATTGGCTATTGAAAACCAAGTCGAACTTATCGCCCGTGCCCGTGAGGCTAAGGAGCGACTCTCCGGGGTGCAGCGGTTCAGAATTCCATTTACTTTTTGTATCCCGCCCTTCGTGGAGCAGGTCACTAGGGAACAATTTCATGAGATGATCAAACCTTTCATAGATAAGACTCGCAAGCTTGTGTTAAAGGCACTGCGGGAGACGTATACCGGCAGCCTTACGCCGGGCGATATCGACCGGGTGCTGCTTGAAGGCGGCTCGTCCCAGATGCCGTGGGTGCGGGAGATGCTTTTAGATATTTTTGGCGACGAATCCAAAATTTATTCGTCGGAACGGCCGGCGCTCGATATTTCGCTGGGCGCAACCTATTATGCCGCCATGAAAATGGGACTGCTTGCCCACCCGGATGTCGAATCGGAGAAAATTTCCGTAGAGTTTGAGGTTAGGGTTTCTCATGATATTGGGCTGGAGATAGATAATGGCAAGCAGAAGGCGTTTTTTCCGATGATACGACGCGGCACGTCTTTTGCGCTTGCTAAAAAAAGCCATGTATTTACGTTGTCAGGCACAACCCCCGAGGAAATGACTGGGCTTGATTTGCGGATACTAGAGCGTATTCAACAGGACGATACATTTGAGGCGTGCAAGCTTATTGGCGAAGTTAGCATACGGGGGCTGCCCGAGCGGCCCAGTGGTAAAACCAAGCTGCGCATTACTTTGATGGTGGAGGAAGAAGGCGGGCTAGTGCGCGGTATGGTGGAAGATGTTGGCTTTGGGGAAGAGTATCCGACTACCGGGTTTAAGGAAGATTTTGACCCGGATAGGTTTAAGCGGGCAGAAGTCGGGTAGGGTTAATGGCAGACATAGTGCTAAACGTCGAAAGCCGATACTTCATATATGGAGTTAGCGCGATAATATTGCATAATGATAATGCTTTAATGGCTAAAAACGATAACTATCCATACTATTATCTCATAGGCGGCAAAGTGTTGTTTGGAGAAGCGTCAGAAAGTGCTGTGTTGAGGGAAGTGCATGATGATATTAAAAATATAAAAAGCTATAACGTTGATGCTAATGATGAAAGAGAATCTTTGCATTGCTGCCTGTCGATAAATTGCCGGAGTATCACTTGTTTCCTAAGTTTTTTAAGTCAGAGTTAAAGAGTTTGAAAAATGAAGTTGGTCATTTTATTACCAGGAGTGGGAATTCGGCACGTGTAAAGTAGGGATTTTGTCATAGGTTACAAGACGGAGAAAAATAATGGCAAATTTGTATTAAATCACCAAAGCACCAAGGGAGGTAAACCCATGCTTAAACTAGTCGACTTTAACAATTGCGAGATAATGAGGTTTTACTACGGCGGCAACGCCGGAGCAAAAGAAGCCATTTGCTATAACAGTGCCGCGTGGATGGTTAAATACCCTAAATCCACAAGAGATTTGGACAATCCTCAAATATCATACACAACCAGCCCGATAAGTGAGTATCTTGGCTCTAAAATATATGAAACCTTTGAAATACCAGTACACGAAACCCTGCTGGGCATACGAAAAAATAAAGTGGTTGTGGCGTGTAAAGATTTTACCAAAAAACTTGAAATACCACGTTGGGTACGTACAGCAGAACTTATCCCGTTCCATGACCTCAAAAACACATTTATGTCAAGCGACGTAGAGGTTTATTCCGGTACAGGTTCGGAAACATTGCTGGACGAAGTGCTGGCAACAATAAACGGGCAAGACGAGTTGAAGTTATTGCCGGGTGTGACAGAACGTTTTTGGGATATGTTTGTGATAGACGCGTTTATTGGGAATAACGATCGCAATAACGGCAACTGGGGTATCACTATCGGCCAGCAAACAGGAGAGACAGATATTGCTCCGGTTTATGACAATGGCAGCGCGTTTTTTAACAAACGCAGCCTGGCTCAAATGCAAAAGCGTATTGCAGATGAAGATGCAATGCAAGAAGATGCATATAAAACTGCCACCAGTGCTTACAAGTATGTAGGGCTGGATAACGAAGGGCATAGAATTAATCCGTTTCGCTTTATGCGTGAGGGCGGGAATGCAGATTGCGCGGCGGCGGTTGCGCGGTTTATTACTAAAGTCGATATGGAACGCATAACGAAAATTATTATAAATATCCCGGAGAACGTAGGGACTCTTGCCGTTATGCCGCAAGTTCAGAAAGAGTTTTATATTAAGTTGTTGAATGTGAGGTTGCGGTATATAAAGGGCGAATTAGAGTGGTAGGTTAAATTGTTAATGGCTAAAATAAAATCCAACTGGTTAGCGTGACGAGCCAACTGAAGCAGCGTACTGGAAGAAGGGGGAAGTGGAAGGATGGATAGAAAAGTTTTAGAAAATAAATTTCAAAACGATATTGAAAATGGTTATTATGAATCAAAAAAAATAAAATATAATCCTACTTATTTTTGGAGAATGGTCGGTGATATAGGTGCCTATCAAGCAGCTAAAAAATTAATTCATATGACTACTCCATCAGAAGGGTTTACAACTCTTTGGGAGTTGAAGCGGTTAGATTTGTCAGTAGAAGCAGTAGTTCTAAAGCCTGAATACGCTCCATTGTTTTCTGATAAAGAGAGACAAATTTGTGTTGAACGCCTTTTAGAATATGGATACGACATCCAAAATAACGCATAAAATCTTGTGAAAAATCATTTTGACGATTATATAATTTAAGGAGGAAACAAAATGGGCTACTTAGGAATAGACCTAGGCACAACAAACTCGGCGGCAATAATCTACAACGACAAAACTGACAGCCTTGACATAGTAAAGGTAGACGGTTCGGACGAAATCCTGCCATCGGTAGTATGTTTTGGCGAAGAAGGCATAACAGTTGGCATGGAAGCAAAATCCGGAGCAATAATCTATCCGGAAAACACCGTCATTTCCGTAAAACGCATGATGGGCGGTAGCGAGAAAATAAACATAGGCGAAGCGGAAAAATCTCCGGAGGAAGTAAGCGCGGAAATTTTGCGCAAGCTAAAAAAAGCAGCCGAAGAGCAAGCGGGCGAAGTCTTCGACGAGGTGGTAATAACCCACCCTGCGTATTTTAACGATCGCCAAATTTTTGCAACTCAACAAGCCGGCCTTATGGCGGGTTTTAGCAATGTGTATCTGTTAAGCGAACCGCTTGCGGCGGCAATTGAATACGGCTATCGCCAAAGCTACGCGCAAACCTTGCTGGTATACGACCTTGGTGGCGGAACTTTTGACGCGTGCGTGCTAAAGGTCGACCTTGGCCCAGACGGGCAAGAAATTTTTCAAGAATTATCCGACGTAGGCGATATGAACCTTGGCGGCGACGACTTTGACGCGGAATTGGTGCGCTGGATGAAATCCAAATTTACAGAGGAATCCGGCATAGACCTAGATACCCTAGACGCCGCGGAGCGCAAACGCGTAACCCAAAAACTAAAACAGGAAGCCGAGCAGACCAAGAAAAAATTATCCGGTACAAACAAGGTATCCGTGCGCATTAACCCGCTGGTGATAATTGACGGCGTACCCAAAAACCTAAATGCAGAAATAACCCGCGAAGAATTTGAAGCGATGATTCGCAAATACGTAGACCGCAGCCGCGATATAGTAGAAGAAGCTCTAAAACGCGCGGGCAAAGCCGCGGACGAAATTTCTAAAGTAGTATTGGTTGGCGGCAGTACGCTTATACCAATGGTGCGCCGCATGGTTGCGGGCTTTCTAAAAGAGCCGTACCGTGCTACCGACCCCGCAAAAAGCGTAGCAATGGGTGCGAGTATCTATAACTATTTGATCCACCTGCCAAACTCCAACGTAAAGGTTGGGCAAATAACCCGTCAAGTCTTTGGTACAGAGGCAGTTACAAACATCGCTACAATGGAGCGTGGCGCGATTCCAATTATTCCAATGGGAAGCCCGATACCAAGCAAGTTTTCCGACAGCAACTTTGCCAGCATGAGTGGCGCGAACCGTGTAAATGTAGATGTTTACCAATGGGAGCAAGGGCTCGAAGACGAGCGGCGGTACATTGGCACCGTGGCAATATCAGGTTTGTCTGGGACAACTCAGCTCGAAATCACTTACGCCATAGATGAAAACAATATGTTTGAAGTGTTTGTAAAGGATATAGCTACAGGCAGAACAGAACGCGCGGAGTTTGATCGCACACAAACAAGCGCGCCGCCTGCAAGAGAAATCCACGGGGCTGGCGGAGCGGACCAAGTAAACGTTGTTTTCCTGATAGATACTACCGGCAGTATGGATACCTATATAAACGGCGTGAAAGACCGCGCTATAGAGTTCGCAAATATTTTGGCAAGCAAGGGTGCAATATATAAACTTGGACTAATAGGCTTTGGAGATTTGGGCGAGAAAGAGAAGCCCAGCGTGTACAATTTTACCGATGACGTTCCTAAATTTCAAAAGCAAGTGAAAAATATCCCGCGTACGTACGGCGGTGATATCCCCGAATCGTCGCTGGATGCGCTGGAAACGGGTGTTGAGCTTCTTAATTCACACAAAGATGGCGGCACGGCGCGAAATATTTTTATACTAATAACAGACGCACCGCCGCATGTGCCAACAGAAAGCGGAAAGTCCGTGGCGCAAATTTGCGAAATGTTAACAAGCCGTAGTGTTACCACCTATGTTGTCGCTCGCAAAGATCGCGAATCCATAGACGCGTACGACCCACTAACAAAGCCGAATGGCAAGTATTACGACCTAAACGATAAATTTTTCGATATTTTGGACAATATTGCTATGAGTATTGCAGAGTTGATACGGCTGTAGAAAGTCAAAAGGACTATACTAAAAATCAAAGCCCCGTTATTAGAGTTGTAACGAAATGAAAGAGGGCGAGCGAAAATGTTTCGGAATCTTCGGAGCGTTTTCGCTCGCCAATTCTAATTTCGTTACAACTCCATTGTCGATCCTGATTCGGAATCTAGCCTTTTTTTATTGAATAGGCTGGATTCCGGGGCAATCTTCAAATGACGGGGTTTTCCATTTTAAGTAACCGAATTATAAAGTTATAGTCATATGTCACTGAAGCAGTGCGCTATAACTTGCAAATTTTTCGCAATACTGCGTCACTAAAACGTATAAGTCAAGTACAAGACAAAAAAAAATTATCAACTATACCCCGGTGTTATCCAAATATCACCGTTCTCTTCAAGAATAGAACGATTGCCACCAGATGTAGTAGTTAAACCATTTTCATATATGCGATTCATAATAGCTACAATTTGGTCGGCAGGATGCATAATATCGAACTTCATATAATCAACTCCACTTTTAAAATTAGGACAAGTTCTCACTATAAGAATATACGAGACACCAACCACGAAAGCACATATTCCTTAATGAGAACATGCCCCAAGTCAGAACCACCTACGAAAATGACAAGTTATTTATTTCAGGAAAAGCAGCGTTCCTTATAAAATATCCAACGGCGGCATTTGCCACATGCAAACAATCAAGCATATCAAGTCCAGCTAGTTTTGCAGAAATATAACCACCATTGAATGTGTCGCCACCTCCGGCAGTTCTGGTGGGCTTCTCGCAGAAAACACTGGTGGCAAAAGCAGGTGCTTCGCTTGAAGAAGCGGCAACAGCGTAATTGGGTGCATGAATAACTAATTCATCTAAACCCATTTGTTTGCGGACATGTTCCGTTTTTTCTTGAACAGAGCGACCTTCATTATCAAATGTTTCGTTGTATAGTTTAAAAAGAGTTGCACCTTCGTGTTCATTGACGCTTAGTATCATCGGATATTTTGCATTTAGTCTCTTCAAATTTTGCAGTGTATTGTTTAGAGATACCTCGTCTTTTTTTCTAAAATCAGCAAAGTCGAAGAAAAAACGACGTTGCTTATCATCATCAGGTAAATGGGCACAAATATTTTCAAGAATCTCATCGAAAGAAGGTAGCAGCGACCAATAACCAATTCCGATAATATCTGATTCTTTTAGCAATGATTTAACTTTGTCAATCCCCAAAGAATCGACTATACTCTTCCAGCTAACATCTTGCACCGTTTCCATATGCGACATCAGAATTTTCCCATCGTCAAACTCGAATACATGAGTTACAGATGGATCATCCAAAGAATGAACGCAACATAACGCTCCTACTTCCTCGAATACAGGGTCAAGTTTATCTTTTCCAAAAACCCCGACAAGAGTAGCGTTAACTCCAAGTCGTGCGGCAGCATAGCCAATATTAGGTGCGAAACCACCAAAAGCACGGCGTTTACGAATAAGTTCAAGACCAACGCCACCGGAACCACTACTTGTAATGCGGTCTGCAAATTGGTTCATTCGTGTATAAAGAGTGTAATCGGTCATATTAGCCCTTGAATTAACAATCTCCCACACTTCATCTACAAATCCATCAGCAAACATAGTTATTTTAGCTGTTGAACGCTCCAATGTGTCAACGATTCTTTTTACGTTTATATCAGTCATGCATATTCCCCTTTTTAATTGCGTTTTGATAAAACATCTTCTTCATATGACTGTACAATTTCAAACCAGCCTCTGTCGTTAGGTACATTGTTTCTTTCACAAAATTCTTCCCAAACTGCGCCAAATGGCAAAGTTTTATACATCTCCTGTTCTATCATAAGAGAAGTGAAATTCCCTTCGTCTTGCATTTTACGTAGCCTATCCCAAGGGCAAAGCAAGGCTAAAAGCAATGCTTTTTGCATGTTGCGCACACCAACTACCCATGCCGCGATACGGTTAATTGAAGCATCGAAGAAATCAAGCCCAATTAAAATCTTTTGCAACGCATCATTTCTCACTATTTCCTTTGCAATTTCTTTTAGTTCATCGTCAAGCAACACTACATGGTCTGAGTCCCAACGAACCGGACGGGTTACATGCAAAGGAATTTTATCAAAACGAGTTAATAGGCTGGAAAGTTTTTCGCTTACATACTCCATCGGATGAAAATGTCCATTATCCAGCAACACATAAACGTCTTTACGGCTGGCGGCATAAGTTAAGTAAAATTCATTACTGCCTACGGTGAACGACTCTAACCCAATACCAAACACTTTGCTCTCAACACAGTCAATAATACCGTCTAATTTTTCACTGTATATCTCATCAAGGCTTTTCTTTAAGCGCATACGAGGGCCTAAACGATCTGCCGGAATGTCTTTGAAACCATCGGGAATCCAAATATTATGCACTACAGGACTACCTAATTCTTTTGCAATTACAGAGGCAATTCTACGGCAAGCAATACCATGACGTACCCAAAAGGTTCTAACTTCCTCATTAGGGCTTGAAAGGGTCAAATTATCCTTTACCATTGGATGACTGAAAAAAGTGGGGTTAAAGTCTATACCTATCCCGTTCTTTTTAGCGTAGCTAATCCATTTTGCAAAATGCTCCGGTTTGAAATTATCTCTATCAATGTTTTCGCCATCTAAAATAGCATAGCTTGCGTGAAGGTTAATACGGTGCTTTCCGGGTATAAGAGAGATGGCTTTTTCAAAGTCAGCCATAAGTTCTTCCGGGGTACGGGCTTTACCGGGGTAATTTCCCGTGGCTTGAATACCTCCCGTTAAACTTTGACCTGCACGGTCAAATCCGCCAACATCATCACCTTGTCAACAATGAATAGAAATTGGAATGTTCCCAAGTTCAGCTATTGCTGTCTCTGTGTTCACACCTAAAGTTGCATAAAGCTCTTTTACTTGTTTGTACATGCTCACGATAATCACTCTTTCATTTTTATGATTTTTACATTAAATAGGCTTGCACTTTATTGTACAAGCCCATTCTTTCTGTCCAAGGTCTTAGAACTTTTGTGGCAAGTACACCCTATGCGCATCCAAAAGTGCATCAAATACTTTATTCGCCAAATCATCACTGCCAATAAGAGGATTAATGTTTAGTGCGGCTATTGCATCCCGCCTGCTTCCCTCTACAGCCGCCTTTACGACCAGCCCTTCAAAATTTTTGATATGCTGTATATAGCCACCAAATTCCGGTCTTAATTCACCCAAGGCAATTGGTTTAGGCCCACTTTTGGTAATCACAGAAGCTGCTTCCACAACGCAATCGTTTGGTAGGTTGGAAACTGTACCGTTGTTCTTAATATTTACATATTGAATATCACCGGTATCGTTGTAGATAGAAGAAATTAAATTACAAGCTGCATCCGAATATAATGCTCCTCCGCGTTGTTCCAGTTGTGGCGGCTTTATTTTTAGATTTTCGTCTTTGTAAAGTTCGAATAGTTCATCTTCTACTCGTTTTACAACCTCACCACGAACATTGCCTTCTGCATATTCTTTAAGCTGTTTTTCTATTTGCTCACGTTGGAAGAAGTAATAATTCAAATAAACACAAGGTATGGCATTTATACCTCTAATTAGATTTTCTGAAAACGGTATACCGCTGATGTTTCTTACGATTGTATCATCCGTTGAATTAAGATACCTGTCCATAACTTCCGCAAAAACAGAAACTCCATCTAGGTACACATCCGTAACAAAAAAGAAATGATTAGAACCTTGAATTTCCATACGGACACGGCTTAAATCCACGTCCAACAATTTTGCAAAGCGGTTGGCTGTGCCAATAGGGACGTTACACAGACCTATGGATTTTTTAAAGTTTGTGTATTTTACGATTGCTTCGCTTACCATCCCGGCAGGGTTTGTAAAGTTGAGCATCCAAGCATCGGGGCAAAGCTCCTGTATATCTTTTACAATATCAAGTATAACAGGAATAGTGCGCAGCCCTTTGAACATGCCGCCGGCACCGTTGGTTTCTTGTCCAATAAACCCAAAAGAAATAGGTATCCTTTCGTCTTTTATACGTGCTTCTAACAACCCAACTCGTATTTGCGTGGTTACAAAGTCAGCACCTTCCAATGCTTCTCGGCGATTGAGCGTAGAAAAAATCTTCATGGGTAAACCTGCTTTTTCCACCATACGCCTGCTTAAATTGGTGATTATGTCAAGTTTCTCTTTGCCTGCTTCGATGTCAGTTAGCCATAATTCTTTTACAGGCAACTTGTCGTAGCGGTTGATAAAACCCTCTATTAGTTCTGGAGTATAGCTGCTTCCGCCGCCGATAGTTACAATTTTAATTGGTTTCCTAATTAAGCTCATAGGATAGTCTCCTTTATTTAGTATTTAACAAATTATAAACGGCACCGATTTTACCTGCATCGTTTCCGAACTTACATACATCCACAGTCCAAGAATAGCTTCGTAAAGCTATTCTTTTTATAACCTCGTTAATGTCCTTCACTATGCCGGTTTGACCACTTACCCCACCGCCAAGCAGTATTTTTTCAGGATCAAAAGCAACACCTATGTTGTAAACACAAACAGCCAAATCTTTTATCCAAGCGTCATAAAAATTTTTAATAATGGGGTTGTCCATGTTATCAAAAAAATCTTTTCCGTTTGCTATACTAATGGATGCCTCTGCATTGACCTTTTTTATTAAGTGAGTAGTTGATAAATTGTTAAAAACATTTTCTTCTCCTGCATCCAAATTTGTATACATGAAGCAAAACTCTCCTGAGTAGCTACCGCTTCCACGATATATCCGGTTGTTGATTATTATACCGCCGCCGATACCCGTACCTATGGTAATGCATACAAGATTTTCGCAATCTTTTCCGTTTCCCAGCCAATGCTCTGCCAGCACAGCACAGTTTGCGTCGTTTTCTATTGTGGTTGGTACATTGTACTTTTCACACAAATATTTGCGCAAATCTACGCCATCTAAAACCCGTATAGAGCCAGCATGATGCAAGAAACCTGTATCCTTATCAACTTTACCCGGTACACTTAAAGCAATGCCGTCGATGTCGGTATATTGGCTTATCGCTTCCGATAGGGAGTGAAGAAACCCTTCCAAAGTATCTCTATCTGTTGGTGTTTGTCCACCGGGTTTAAGTTCTTCGCCTTTTTCGTTATAAAGCCCATGCTTTATGTTTGTACCTCCAATGTCTATGGATAAATACTTTTTCATAGCCATCTCCTAAACTTTATATCGCAATTTGGTTTTGCGTAGCCTCAAACTTCGCCCGACAAATCGCCTGTTGCCGCAATTTGCGGTCTCGTTTTCGGACAACGCAAAATCAAATTGCTATGGTGAACTTGTGAACTCCCGCCATAAGTTCATGCTTTTCATTATTATTTGGCATAAGCAAAATGGCTTTTGCGTTGAAAGGTACTTCTGCTTCAATTGTAACAGAGCCATCATCGTTGTATTTCCAACCGCATCTTACAAGTCCCATAGCTGTGTTTACTTCAGCTTTTGCAAAACCAAGGCGCGAATTAGGTTCTGGCTTAAACAAGATTTCTTTAAAACCGGGTGCGGATTCCATAGGATTTATGCCGCACATATTACGATACATCCATTCCGCTATTGAACCATATGCATAGTGGTTTAGCGAATTCATAGTTGTATCGGATAATTCGCCATTTGGCAGTACACTGTTCCACCGTTCCCATATAGTTGTTGCGCCCATAGTCACAGGGTATAGCCAACTTGGGTAATCATCGTTGAAGAATAGTCGATAGGCATTATCAGATGCTCCGTTGTCGGATAGAGAGCGACAAAGATAAGGAGTACCGATAAAGCCTGTTAACAGATGCATGTTATTTTTCTCAAGGAGTACGTTCAAATTTGATAATATCTGCTCTCTATTATCTATTAAGTCAAAATGCAAGGCTACTACGTGGGCTGTTTGTGTCTGGATATTACAACTGCCATCGGCTGCAAAATATTTCTGCTTAATAGCGTCTTTAATAGAGTCGGATAATTCTGCATAATGATTTTCATCATCACTAAGCCCCAGCACATTAGCTGCTTTTGACACCAACTGCGCAGACAGCTTATAGTAAGCTGATGCCAAATATCCCACATCAGTGCCGCCAAGTCTACTTTCCGGGCTCGTAGGATCATCAACTGCCGCACCATCTAAAGCAAGCCAGTCGCCAAACTGGAAACCTTCTGTCCAAAGATATCCTGTACCATCGTTTTTACAGGTTTTAGTAACCCAATCGACCCAATCCTTCATACTTTGATATTGCTTTTTGAGTATGGATACATCTCCCGTGTGTAAATACGTCTCCCAAGGTACTACGGTAGCACAGTCGCTCCATGCACAGCCTCCACCTGTCCAGCCCGTTACTTGTGGTCTATCCTTTACAAAAATAGGAACAACCGCCGGAACAAGACCTCCGCAGAGCTTTTGTTCTTCATACAAGTCATGCATGAATTTAACATAGAACGCATACGCACTCATATTAAACATTGCTGTACCGGCAAATATTTGTGTATCACCTGTCCAGCCCATCCGTTCGTCCCGTTGGTTGCAATCTGTTGGCACGTCCAAAAAGTTGCCTTTTTGCCCCCAAATGACATTTTCAAATAGCTTGTTTACCCTATTATCGGAAGTAGTGATGTTTCCCACAGTTTCCAAGTCAGAATATAATACACAGGCGGTAAAATCATTTATATCAACAGAAGAAATACCTTCGACTTTGATATAGCGGAAACCGTAAAATGTAAAGCGAGGTTCTATTTCTTGCGGAGTGCCATCGGAAATGTATATATATTCCGCTTTTGCACTACGTAGGTTTTCATTAAAGAAAACATCCTTTTGCATTATTTCCCCGTGGCTTATGGTTATTTTAGTGCCTTTGGGTTCGTTTATACGTATTCTAACCCAGCCCACCATGTTTTGCCCCATATCCAGCACCGTTTCGCCTTTCTGGGTGGTTATTATTTCAATGGGCTTGATTTCTTCCATAATCTTTACAGGCAAAGATAACCTAGCCATAAGTTGGCCAAGGTCAAAAGGTACAATGTTTTTAGCATTTTCCCAACCGGATTCATCTAACCCCGGTTTGCACCAATTTGGAATTTCCAAGTTAGCATCGTATGTTACACCATCATAGATATTATCAAATAATATTGGCGACGTATTGCATTTCCAGCTATTGTCTGTACCAATAACTTCCGTAGAGCCATCGTCGTAGCTTACGTGAATTTCACAAATAAGAGAAAAATGATAAGTATACGGAACATTAACTCTTCTAAAAGTGCCAAAACGTCCTTTTGCCCATCCGTTTGCCAACATTACGCCCACTGCGTTTTCGCCTTGTAACAGGGCATCCGTAATATCAAATGTTTGGTACTGTACCCAAGCATCATATGTGTTGCAATAAGGTGTTAGGTGCTCATCGCCTATACGATTGCCGTTTATATACAATTCGTAAATACCCATGCCGGAAATGTATGCCCGCGCTTTTGCTATTTTTTTTGTGAGTGGGAATTGTTTTCTTATATAGGGGTGCTTACAGTAGTCGCCTGATTGTTTCCATGATGGGGTTATCCACTCGGCAGCCCATAGATTATCCATTTTGGCTGTTTCGAACCAATTTACTTCGGATATAGCGGTGTCGCCACTGTCTCCTGTTACGGCAACTGTCCAATAGTACCTTGTCATGGGAGAGAGATTAATAGGCAGGCATACTCCTCTACTATCTAAATCACTCTTTATTCCGCTGTCATAAATTACGTTTTGCATAGCAGAATCAGCACAAACAATAACTTGCGCGCTTTTTTGCATCTTAGACCCTGTATCGCAAGTTATCCACGAAACAACCGCATTATCCATATGAAAACCAAGGGGATTTTTTATATGGTTAGTTTTGCACGATGTAATTTTCATAAGGTCGCTCCCTATCCTTTAATAGCCCCAGCTGTGATGCCGGACACGATTTGCTTATTAAATATTACAAACAAAATCAACATTGGAATTGAGATTATAACTACATTAGCAAACAACAAATTCCAATCACTGGCGTAGCGTCCCATAAAGTTAAACAGGGACAATTGCACCGTTGCATTTCTAGCTCCGGGCAAAAAGTACATGGCATTGGTAAAATCGTTAAAAATACCAATGGACGAAATTATAACCACTGTTGCCATTACGGGCTTTAACATAGGCGTTATAACTCTATAGAACAAGGCAAGGGTTCCGCAGCCATCCAAAATAGCCGCCTCGTCAATTTCTCTAGGGATAGTACCTATGAACCCTCTAAACAGCATGGTGGTAAAAGGGATGGATAGAGCCACTTGGACAAGTATCAAACCAAACCGTTCTCCATGAAGCCCAAGCCCTTGTAAAATCCAAATTGTAGGCACTAT
>Ga0123352_10000300_pt1 | contig 59610 bp, 28 predicted proteins | sample TergutLab28metaG_FD_89700 | JGI IMG/M metagenome (GOLD analysis project Ga0123352, IMG submission 89700) | Labiotermes labralis P1 segment gut microbial communities from Petit-Saut dam, French Guiana - Lab288 P1 | ecosystem: Host-associated > Arthropoda: Insects > Digestive system > Gut ... | reverse complement strand
TTCCCCCCCCCCCCTTCTGTTCTCGGTCCTGTTACTTAACGTCTTCAGTTCCTCACGTCCATGTTCTTTAGATCTTTCTCAACTGACCCAAGCCATCTCACCTTAGGTTTTCCTACACGAATGCCTTCTGGTTTAAGAAGAGTAAGCTTTCTCTAAGGATCCAGTTCTTGTATTCTAAAGAGGTGTCCCAGCCACCTCAATATTCCTATTTTTTATCACCTTAACTACGTCTAGTTCATCACAGAGCTATAAAGATCCCTATCGTATCTTGTTGTCCAAATTCCAATATCGTTAAAAGGACCGTAAATGATTCTTCATACTTTCCTTTCAAAGATTCGGAGCATATTTCTCTCCTCTGTTAAGGTACATTCACTTCCATATGTAATTATCGGTCTTGTAAGGGTTTTGTATAACATACATTTAGTCTGTCTATTCATATTCGGGGAGTATAGTTGTTTATTCAAATCATAACTGGTTTTATTAGCCATAATTATTCGTTGTTTTATTTCTGTAGTTATCAATCATTACCTTCTGTTAAGATTGTTCCTAGATACTTAAATTCTTTTACCCTCTCATATTCTTGGTCATAAAGTTTTAAATTTCTAGTATTAGTTGGTTTTTTCTTACTTCCGTACAAAATGTCTTTTGCAGGTTAATTGTATGTCTCATTACCCGTGCTACTTTCACGCATTTCTTAATTGTTTCCTTCAATGCATCTGTGGGTATCATCTGTGTAAGCAAGTATCTGGGTACTTTTATCCTTTAGTTTCTACCTGCGAATCCCCGATTACCTTTCCCAATGCTAAATTAAAAAGTGTACAAGACAGAACATCCCTTTGTCTTGATCCTACTGATGTTTCAAATTATTCTGAAAAATTATTTTCAAATTTAACTCTAATTCTTAAAAATTTCAGAGTTAATTTAACGAATTTGATCTTAAATTCCTTTAAGACCTTGAGTAATTTATCGTTTATGGTGTCATAGGTTGCCCTGAAATCAACTGTACACGATCGCCCTATGTACATCATTTGCCCTGACGTGCTCAGTATGGTAGGTGAAAAGTCTTAAGGGATACGAGTGGGGTATATCGAATAGGATGAAGTCCTCACTGTTTCCTTATTTACTTATTTATATCTGAGGTGTAAAGTCTGTTCTTGTCCAGTTAATCAAATAAAAATCTTATCCTAAAAAAACCAAAAGTCCTTTCATTCAAGAAACAGTAACCTGTTATTTAGATGACCACACTATTCACCACCTCTTTCACACTGCTTTCTTACTTGACTGCCAACATCAGTATAAAAATTCTTTTTATCAGTTTATTTTGGTCTTAGGTGGAAAGTTTGCTTGTAAGGTTGTTGCTTTTGGTCTACTGCTAACAGGGTTTCCCACTCTTAAGATCTTTGTATCCAACCATTCCTACCTATCACTAACGGTTCCTTGGATGGAAGTTGACAGTGAAATTTATGACGGATGGCTTTGAACCTCCCGTAACTGAGTCCAGCAATCGCTCTACCTGAAGAACCAAAAATATTCGACTACACAACGAACAGATGAAATTTTCTGATTCCATATTCTGAGGTCTTCTCCGGAATCTCTCTCGTGTATTGAATTTGATCGATTTTAGATTGATCCTCTCTAAATCCACATTGATATTTACAAAAATATTTTCCTTGTGGGGTTGGAGAAGTTCAAAAAATATGTTAGAGAAACTTTTATATTCCGCATCAATAGATTAATTACTCTAAAATTATTCGGTTCTAATTGGTCTCTCTTTTTATGTACAAGGCAAATAAGTCCAACCTCCCAGCGTTTAGGAATAATTTCTTCATTCCAGATTTGACAAAATATTTTATGAATATTTTGTTATCATTTTATTTACTTGTTTATTTACAGTTCATTTAGCAACACAGAGAGTAGCTTGGTTTATGTAGCATCGAATGGCGTGATCGTTGTTGGAATAATGCATTTTAAATTATATTCAAGTAAATGAGGATAGCGTAATTTGAGATAATGTTCCAATTTGAAGTGACTGAGAAGGACAGCGAAATACATGAGGATATCCAGTCTTCTGACCGATGCTTGAAGCCAGGATCTCCCTAATACAAAACAAATGTGCTGCTAACTGAATGGAGACACGCGTTCACGTGTCAATGATTTCTACGCCGTGTGTCTTACCGCACCTGTGAAACAGGTTTTCATAACCCTAGGGTCTTCATCTGGTGAAAAGCCGAGGAAAAATATTTCGTCCAATGCCTACACTTTTGAGCTCAGGATTTTAAATGTCCTACACATGCATACCTAGCTCTTGCTTTTGCATTGGCTAATCCTGTCCCGGAGGCCAAGTATAGCGAAGGGATACATAATGAGAAATTCTACCGATCGGTTACACCTGACCTCCGATTTATGATTAGCCACTGATTGTCTGTAAATAAGCGGTAAGTTGTAATAAGTAGGTTTACGCGTAACGTCTCATTAGAATACATATGCCCTACATGGTATCTCTTTGTAATAAAAAGATTTGTACCTGAGATACAGTTTCAAATTTAGACCTATGCATGACGTCTCATTGTAATACTCAGACCTGTAAGTGATATCTCATTTTATGAATAAAGATTTATTCGTGACAATTTGTAATAAGTAGGCCTTTGCTTGGCGTCTCCTTGAATATATAGGCCTGTAGGTAACAGCGAATTACAATACCTATATGATATTTTCCGTGTAATAAATAGGCATATATGTGAGTTCTACACAGCACTAAGTAGGCTTATACGTGACGTCTAAAACTGGGTCATAATTTGATAGTGAGTTGTAATAGATTTGAAAGATTTATAGCTAATAAAATTGTACATTGATCTGCTTTATCCTCGATTTGTTATCATTATGCGCCATGTTGATTTTTCTGGTCATAAATTTTCAGATTATGATGTTTGTTTCCAGAGCAACTATTCAATCGATTGAAACGTCCGATGCCATGTCAAGCGTCTCTGTATTTGTGACTACGTCCATTGTTACAAGACAACAAGTTGGTCCTTCTCTTCTGATAATGAATATCCTCAAGGCGTTCCATAAATTCAGCGTCGTATCCATCGAAATATTATCCCTTTTTACAGTAGAACTGAGTTATTTTCTGTGACGGAAACGACAGTTCATTAGGAGTCAAACTTTCACCATTAAGCGGATACGTTGCAAGTTTCTGCAAAGTTTCATTTCTTTGCAGTCAGTTGTTTTGTACGCATTCAATTTTAGGATAAAGTTTAGGGGCTTATACAAACTTTCAAATTGTAATTATTCTTACTTTTGTCTTACTTTTGTATAGTATTTCATTTTTTTTTCTCTGGTTCGCTATTCACGAGTGTGTTCCATATCTGCCAACATGTAAGTTTTGAGGTTTTTCTATCGAGTCTTCTGAATTGTGGCAACATTTAGTCTTATCCTTGAATGCCAACGTTAAAGAGGAACGAAGAAACTGTTTAGATTATCCAGTTCATTCCTGAAGATGGAAACAGTATGTTGCTCCGAAACATTTTTAATTATCTATAAGGCTACAGGGCATTATCACCACAATACCATACCCTAAATTGTAGACCTATTCTGAATTAATATGAATTGCCCTGGAATTTATGTAAATGGGAGAACAATGTCAGTCTCACCAAGGTTCCTATTATAGTCCTGTTGGTTTATTATGCTGGGGGAGAGAGGTCAGAGTCGAGAGGTTACCAGGATGTCAGCAAAGATAAAAGAAATCCTCATAAATGTAATATAATGCTATTCCCATCACGCGCTATTAAAATGTAAATATTAATTAATTTAGGAGTACTTATAAATGTGTTTACTGAATATTGAAATTGCTTCTTACATTTTTGGTAAAATAAGTGTAGAGAAAAATAGTTTGTGTAGGTATATAATCTTATTGAAAATGTGGAATTTTTATATTATAATCACAGGAAAGTATGTCCACTGACTAGCAACCTTAAGAAACCTTAAGAAAGTGTAATTTTATAGTGTTTAGCCTCTTATACTTTGTACACAGAGAATAGAGTAAATTTTTCTTACTTATATTTCTGTACCGTGACACTGCATGGGGTTGTTCAGTAACTGATAGTAGGCCTTCCTATCGGATACAGTACAACTGGTACCTCCCCACCCTTTCACCAGAGGACGGCAAATAATGTTGTTACTTTAACTATATGCTTTTTTAAGACAAAGCATCTAGAAAACCTAAGTGTATAATATTTAGGCGTCCAATTTGTAAGCAGATCTTTTTACATAGTACGATTTTCTCCATGTGGTCAAACCCACACTGCAATATCCCAAATACTTCTATTGCTTACATTTTTATGAAGCTGTAACGACGTAGTATGAGTAATGTGTGTACCAGGGTACAGATAATGGAGCCGTAAAAATGAATTCAAGATTTCAGTTCCTAAAGTGAACCAGTTTTCACTATCGGGGGTGTGCTTGGGGCAGTGAAGACTACACGTGCAGATTACACGGTTATGTTGGCCGGGGTCCAAGTCATTCTTCGCCGTTGTGTTGGAAATACACTCTTTGGGCTGAACGTTGGTAAAGTTGTCCATGTGTATGTGTTTTGGCTTTTGGAATCGCGTAGGATTAGTCGATTTGCTGGTGGTGGCAACAGGACGGCTGAGCAAGAGAAGGCACCTTGACGCTTTGAACTCTCTTCAGTGTTTCATAAAGAAGCGACCCGTCACCTGAGAAATGGGTTAATGTTCACGTTGTCTTGTCATAAAAATGGCGAATTTCAGTAATTATTTTCTGAAATGTTTTGTTTTAAATTCTCTTATTCAAATTTTATGTTACACGTATCAAGTTTACGTGGGGTAAATTTATAACGCAGCAATGCAATTCAATTTGTCTCATTGGCTGCGGCGCCGTAATCATGCTTGTTTTTTATTCAACCATATTTTTGTAGATTCAGGTTCTTATTGCTTGCAGCTGTAAATTTATTATATATTATTATTATTATTATGAGGGTGCTTAGGCAGTACATCTATATGTAAAATTTTATAACTATTATTATTATTATTATTATCATCATCATCATGTTACAAAATATTATTACATATCTTATGTTTATTGGACCGTTCATCATCTTGATAGTTGAATAAAAAGAGACCAACTTGATGTCACTTGATTTTTTATTTCATTATTTAATGCTCAACATGTTTCGGATGTACTAACATCCGAAACATGTTGAGCATTAAATAATGAAATAAAAAAAAAGTGACATCAAGTTGATCTTTTTTTATTCAACTTATTACTATATATTCCGATATCTGTATACAAGTATTGTCCTAAATAACAAGAAAGTTTCTTGTCGTCATGTTTGTAATTTTTTCTTGTAAATAGCATATATATATATATATATGTGTGTGTGTGTGTGTGTGTGTGTAGCGTGGGCCTTCTAGATAATATTTTCGCATGTCAGCCATTTGTTATTCGTATCGCGCACTAACATTCTCTGAATGTTTTTCATGTTTATAAACATCGGCATCTTATATTATTTTAGGAATATGAATTAAGAAGTGCGACATTTCATTCCACCTGAAATTTCGCGCTCTAATCACACTGTTATTACTGACCTAGAAAATTGTAATATGTGGCTTTAGAGTACCTTCTAATAACATATGTCCATTCTGAGATCATTAATTAAAATCCAGTGGTTAAAAATTATAAAATATAAAGAGTACAGTGATCCCAAGCTATGTGTATTCATCTGCTTTCTTTGACGAATAAAATCGGGCTGAAAATACAATTTAGGACAATAGGTTGCGAAGGATGGACTTCAGTAGTGTATATAGGCTTCTGTGGTGGCAGTGATGGTATTGTATGTACTGTGGAATAAAAATCATACAGAATATTGAATGTCTATCAAATGCTGGAGAAATTCATTTCTGAGAGATTCTATGTATTATTTCATGACACTTTGTGGTATTCAATAATGTTTATCTTTCAAAAACTTACTTTCCTGAACTTTTCCTTTTTTCCAGACTTTTGGTTAATATTGTGATAATAGATCTCACAAAAAGCGTTGAAACATGTGACCATGAATTGCTTATCAGCCAGCTGTTTTGCAGGAATCTATAGTAACAAACATTGCTTGTTCAAAGTATCCGCATCAGCCATGCAGGATGTTTCTATAACACGCAACACCAAAGTAAGGGACGTGTTACACGCACAGAAACAACCGTTGCATATAAACATGTGCCTTTGGACAATTAATTTCGGGCTGTGGTCAGCGCGGAAAGAGAAGGGTGTAGGGAGCACGGCCACCTTGAAAATATTCTGTCTGCGTCGGAATTGCATGTAAATCCAACAGGAGGTACAAGACGGATGCAAGTTAATTTGCAACACGTCCTGAATTGCTGAATGCGGCGTGAAAACTTTTAACAGACACGCAAATCGCTGCGCGGAAATACGCTTCGTTGTTGTCAGACAGTAATGTCTAACACTGGAGTGAGCGGTGTTAAGACAAAAAGTCTCCTGAGTATGATTTGCACATCTTTCTCAACTCTTCATCCAAAATAAAATTGGCCACATCTCCAAGACAAAGAGGCCAAAAACCCGAATATAAATAGACGTGGTTAGTTATTGCTCTGGGTGGAACACCCCGCGGAGTGGGGCTGTGAATTTTAGACATTCCCTGTGCTCTGCATAGATACATAGAATTTCCCTACATTTCGTTGATAATATTCAGAAAGAAAGAAAATCCTGTTGCTTTATAGTCTGTTTTCCGTAACACGAAAGTAAGGTGTTTTCGAATAAAGACACTGCAAACCTGCTTGTAAAAGCGAGCATATATACACTACGCACATTTCTTACGCCCGGTTCGCCCAGACTCATACTGCCCATCTCTGTGGCATACAACAATTGTACATTATAACTCTTATTGTTTCCCCGGTGGGTGTTGCTCAGATGGTGGTCTTTTGGGTTCTTATACCGTGATTGTAAGATATCCAGGTTGACTGAATTTGCAACCTCCCAATATATTTGACAATTATACTTCTGCCAGTAAATTTAAAATCCATATGAAAAAAATTAGTTACCTTGAAGGTGGAGGTAGCAGGTTTCTCCAAAACTTTGGAACAAACTCAAGTCCTGCGCTATGTGCGAATCCAGCAGACGTTCATTTGAGGTGGGCATATTACCATTGATATCGTCGCGTTCTGTATCATGATTCCGTGTAGTCTAAACGTGATTACAACATCTGAAGTAAACTTTTATGTTTTCTTCACGTCAAAACTAGCTTTAAAGTTTAGAGTTGTTGGATCCTCAAAGAAATTTGTAAGTTCACCTAGAAGACCCAAAAGACCACAGTCTGCACTACAATGAAAGAACTCAAACCTCATAAATGTGTACGTAACTTTGGTGTGGATACCCCTTCAAAGACCCAATTATAAACGTAAGGATAACACTGAAGCTGATATTAGGGAAATGGGTAAATCATGTTAACTGAATTAACCTGACCGAGTATAAAGTCCGGTGACAGAATATTCGTATTGGAATGTTCTTGCTCTCGTCTATCAGATAGGCATATAGTAGATCGGCCGAGAGTTCATTAGGTCTTTATGAAGTACCAAGATAAGACTATGTATCTCTGACATTTTATGGTTCCAGAGGCAAGAGAATACCATCGATTACATCCACATAATACGCGCATTAACAGCTCTGGAAGAGGTTAGTAATTAAACTTACAATGAATCTCACTTCTGGTGAACTCTGTAGTGGAATCTGAATGAATTTCTGTACAGTGTACTAGGTGACTATAGAGATGTGTGTGTGTGTGTGTGTTTATATGTGAACATGCAGTTGACAGAATCAATTCCTCCATCCGTTGGTATCACTTTGGATCTCTGACTTTGACTGTGGCAGAAGTTAAGTGTAAGTACGTACAAATGTTATTCATTGTAGGATGGACTGTTGTACAAGTTTGTAATTTTTATTGTGAAGAGATTAGATTCGAGGCTCTGTCGTTTTTTTCTCATCTTTTCATCCATAAGAATTTATTCGTGGCAGTGTTGGCAGAGAATATGTGTTCGTCTTGAAACAAAGTGTGTGAATGTGGTCAAGAATTCAAGGGCAATGAGTGTGACTAATTACGGTCAAAACAATTTGTTGTGCAATTGCAGTATACATTTTTTTTTACGCTTATGCTAGTCGCGATTAATGAGTAGGGAAATTCGAGCATTCACTCCGAACAAATGAAAAGCAGAAAAAGCTCAGCCACTAATAAAGACGTCATGAGACGTCATTTCGCCTACTGCACAAAACCTCCTGACCTTCTATACACACTGTAAAGCACAGACCCTTAGTTTTGGGTGTGAGTTACCCTGCCTGTGTGCACAGACGTGCTAGAGTTTTGGGTGTGAGTTACCCTGCCTGTGTGCACAGACGTGCTAGAGTTTTCATTTTATTCTAAAATTAGAATGAACATTTAATTTTGCTTGTTTCATGTTACAGTGATGGTGTGTGTCAGCTTTAGAGAAGTGACATAGTTTAGTAACTTTTCTTATTTGTTGGAGAAAATATTTTGATAACCATGCTGTAAGGGATGAGAACGAACTTGTGCAGAGGAAGACCTTGGATGCAGCGCTCTGATACACATGTACTCTTCTTTGTTAGTTGGCTGGAGAGTGGAGGAAGTTGTGTTCACTGGGTGGCATCGTGTCAAAGAGCAGTCGCTAGTGTCTTGAGAAATTGCACATCTTCCGATTTGCTTCCTGTGCTGCAAGAGTTGCTGGAAGTTAGATATGAATCGGATAGGCTGAGTTCCTGCTGCCACTACCTGCCATATTAATACTCTTTGCCCTCAGTAATATGAAATGGTAACACAAACTGGTCAAGATTTTCTGTACGAAGTTAAAAGTTACTATACGTCTCTTCTAAACTGCAATAAAGTAATACTCATTCCTTTGTATAAATGTAAGTTAAAGCAATCCCTCTATAGGCTTATTATAGGCTCGGATTTTCCAGAAGTTTCAGTTTCAGGCTTTCAAATTTCTAGAAAGTTGGCACGTGAAGTTGGTAAGGTTTTCGGTCCTTCACACCAGCCGCCTTTACCCCCCCCCCTCCCCCCAGGGCATAGTCCTGGAATTCATTTCTGTTAGAGACTGAGTCGACTCCAAGATCATAGTGCGGACGGAAAGATTATGTCCATGTGGAATCGAACACGCGACCTCTAGAATTATAATATGATATATTTGTTAACAGCAATTGGGTTGTCACCTGGTGGCAGTATTACAGTACACATTTACACAGAGACAATACATAGAACAACAATAATAACAACAAAACAACACAATAACAACTAATTTGGAAGAGTGCGGGCCGTGCCCCGTCTTTGCGAATTTTACCCTGACATTTGCCTTACAACTGAGAAAAAAGTAGGGAAAAACCTCAGTCAGGGTAAAATTTTAGCGCAGTGCCCAAACCCGTGCCTCTCCCCGACCAAATCCGTTTATATTGTAGAGAGATTTACACATATTGCTTTCTTTGTTTCTCATCCTGATGCAGTTTTAGGCTTAAACAAGGGTAACAAATTCAGCCGAGCCTGTTTGCTGTGTTTGTTTAAGTTATACTTAGTGAATGTAAATCAAGTACCGTGTTGGGAAGTTTTGCTATATTTTAAACATAATTTTTATTTTCAATCATATCTTTAACATCATCACGTTAACGCATAAAACAACATAAATAAAACATAGATTAGATTTACATTCCTGCACTTGCTATGGGGTTTTAACGCGTAAGTGATAAAATAACCCCCTGCAGGTTTTTATTCAATTGTCAAGTGAGTAAATACTGGGTTTCTTATTGTATCGTGTACTTTTACCAAGCAATGTAATGTCGAATAAGGAGATTACTATAAGTACTTAGTGATAATAAGGTCAAACAGCGACAATTTAAAATTTCTTTCACAAAATTTTGGATCGTCTTGCAAACCCACGAACAAATTTAATAGTCGAACTCCAAATAAATTGAATCCGGTATTTCATAATCAGGAAATGGTGTTAACAATTTTATTGACACATTCGATTGATTAATTGAGGCCCTGCAGAAGTTTAAAGAACATCGCCTACAAATATTTTGATCGTTTTTGTTGAGAATCCTAAAAATGCTTCTCCCGCCAGCAAGTGAATGCCGCTAAACCAACCTGTAAACAGTCACCGTACTGAGCACAACGGGCTCATTTGTTCACATACGTACAGATCTGTGAATATGCAGCATATATTGTGAGGGTTATATTGAATCTTCAGAGTACACAAAAGCGAGAATTTCGTTTACTAACGCTGCGTTAGTAAATGTATTTCCCGCCAAAAGAGGTTTGATCCATGTATTTTTAATTATGACATTGGCAGCAAGGCCTTTTAATATGCGAAACTGATAATGTCTCTACAAGGTCTAAAGGCTTAGGTCGCGATATTTTGTACAGTATTAAACATATTATCGAAAAACTGTCTTGTCCATTTAATATATCTCAAACGCTGGAGTTAATTTGGTGAGCGTAAAAGTCTCTTGGTATCAGGCTAATTCTACACATTAAGCCGCACCACATACAGTTTTTTTTTAAGATTTATTGCAAAGAAAGTTTGTATCGCATGCTCGAGGACAGGTTACATAATTACGTAATTGTTCCTGTACCCAGTTTGAATAATTATTTATACAATGGCAAAAGTGAAATAAAAGTGATTATAAATAACAGCAGTGAAAATTCTAAAAAAAAAAAATATTGTGTGCCGCATACAGTAATTACACATCTTGCTTTGTCCTTCAGTGATCTTCAATGTTGTTCTATCATTGACTAATTTTACATAACCTTCCGTCGGATACGACATTTTTTTAAGAATAAAAAACCAACTAGATGCCACATATTATATTGTTGTACTTCTTATAGGCTCAACATGTTTCGGGCACTACTATGCCCATCATCAGGAGCTCGCGAGACTATAATGTTGATTACCACATTGGTCGTTTCGTTCTTGGTTTGCTGTATGTTGGAGGTTAAGTGCGGTTAGGCTGGAGTAGTGTCTGGGCTGCAGGCTAAAGCACGACTTTAGTCGTTTTTTATTCTTCAGTTATCACAATGATGCACGGTCCATTAAACCTAAGACGACATTTTTATTTGTTGTTAAGCACTTTACTGAACAGACAGGTACGCAGTCAACTGGTTCATTTTCAAGCGATCCATAAATTCCAAGTGCTATTAGCAGCTTTATAGCATACGGCTCTTACGTGATAGTTTACATTACTAATATGAATCTGTCAAGTTAAAACTTATCATTTGCGTTATTAGAGTGTGAATTAAATTCAGCAAAATATTCCGATAAAATTCTTTGTCAGTTTTAATAAGATTCTGTAAATACCGAGGCGCTGCATTTGACATAGGCTTATGATCCAGTAATTTTATGCGTATTTAAATGTACTGCGTATAGAAGGTATTTATTGTACTTAGCAGATTTGTTTTTATGACCATGTTAAGTTCTTTAGCAATGAGTAATGTTCATATAAATAAATTCAGAATCAAACTTTCTGCGATATGTAGGATACATGGGAACAGGAGAAGCAAAATTTAACTCATCTGACAAGATTATTTGGCATATACACAGCTACATTACCAAATATTGTCAACATCCATCCAATAATTTCAGAGATAAAATGCGATGACTGAATGTCGAATAGACACAATCTCTCCATTGGTCGTTCATTTCTTGTGCTTGTTTAGAGAGCGCTACCGAAAATAATAAACTTATAAATTAAATCTCAGAACGGGTTGGCGTAGCGGCAAGTCACTGAACGTAATCTGGAGTGTTGCCTGCTTTGAATCTCGACCGTGTCAACGGACATGCTGACTGAGGTTTTATGTTGTTCCATGAGCCCTTCCAAGCAAACATCAGATTTGCACCGCGATTGGGACAAAATTGTTTCCTTCCCAATATTTTCCGGTCAATCATTCACGAGTAAACCTAAAATTCGACGATATATTTTCTCAGATACTGGTAGTAGCTTAATATAACCCATGTATCCTAACACTGTAAGTGATCCACGACTGCTTCCTTCCAAATCCTTTCCAATTCTTCACAAATTGCCTTACCGCACCAACCACCACCACCACCACCACCACCACCACACAAAAATGTTTAATCATAAAATGAGGAAAAATCAATAGTAGGCCTAAACGAAGGAAGCAAATATTTTGTACCACATTATCTTTGAAACGGAAATAAAGAAGGTATACGAGAAATTAGAAAAACACTTCTCTCATAATTCTACCAACATGTCTGTGTGGACATTATATTTTTAAACGTAATGCCACGTAACCGCGGCGTAGTGTGTACCCTGTTTACTGAAGCTTCGTTCATAAGAGGAGCAATGGAAGTTAGTAGGATTATTGAAAATTGTTTTTGTTCAATTTTAAAAGGGCGTTGGAGTGGGGCATCCTGTAATGATTAAATTTGAATATGCGGCAGTATTCTGAACACGAATATGAACGGAATGAGATGATACGCTCAGAAATACAATTGTTTATTCCGCCAATTAAAACACTCACGCAGGCTCGTTCTTATTTCCCTACCGCCTGTTGTTCTGTAGGAAACTAACCATGCCGCGAAAATCCAATTAAATTCTAAGGGGCTATCTTATTTTACAGTTAAAATACACAACCAACGTATCTATAAGTATTGACGTTTTAGCATAAACCATACCAGAGAGATGATTGTATTTACTCCCGAACAAATGCGCAGTGTAAGCAGCATGTGTGTTCGTTTATGAATAGAAAATGGTGTATGGACTACTGGGTGTAACTGAAGGAGCTATCCAGTTACAGTAGTTTTGGAAGATAATTATAGAAGCGACGTCTCACTATATTAACCAGAAAACACTTTCGAGTTTTGAAATCATATACGTAAAATAAAAGAGGAATTTGTTTATATGCAGCATCCCAGTTGGTGTAAAACTCGTAATGTGTATGGATGTTTCCAATCACACAGATCACACTCTTTGTGATCGTTTATTGTCTGGAAACTAGTTTAGACCTCGTATGTGGAAGATTATCAGGCCAATTATAAAAGAACAAGAATATAAGCAGAAACTAAGCTTCGTACCTCAGATTACTTCGCTGCTAAATCGTGAAGCTTTCCATTTCTTACATTTTCGCATAGTAATTTTATCTATAATTTTCCTATTTTCCGTATTTTACAAACATAGCCTAATAGACTCTCACTACTCCCCTCATCCTTAATTAAAATTCTGAACTAAGCGTTTTACAAAATATCCAACAGTTTAATTAGATTTCTTTTCACTTCATCACATACATCGTCATCATAATTTAATTCATGCCCGTTAGACTTTAAGTTCTGAAAAACTTAAGCTTCGGGTTTACTGTAATTACCACTAGGTTTAACATTAAAAGGTCTCCATACCGCCACATAGTGTCTTACTGTGTTGCGCATTGCACTGTTAAGTATTCACCAATTATTTTATTTCATGGAAGCACACTGTGTTCTCTCTCTGAGGAACTGCATATTTACTAACCTTGTCTATTCTTATGTTATCACTATTACCAGACACAGAAAGAAATTAACAGCGGACACATTTTGAAGTAAAGATTACTATTGCCAGTAGACCTACAGATTTTTTGGTTCAAAACTTCATTAAAAAGAGATCAACTATGTTTTCTCGCACTGCTACTCTGTATCCGTTACGTAGAAATACAAAATAGGTGATATACTTATAAATGTAACAATAAGGCGCTTTCGCGAGACAATTGTTGCCGTAGAAAAGCAATAATTATTACACATTCCGCATGTGTGCCTGTAGCCTTAGTTACTCAGCATGCAAAGCGCATGCGCTGTGTTACACATATATTGTAATCTGTGGCCTCTCTGGCTCTGCCATATTTTTCCACATTATCTCGTTAACTGAACGACTTTCGGGAAGAGTTTTTGAACATAAAATGCGTGTGTTTATTTTTTCTGTTTGAAACATTTGTCACTAAAAAGAATTCAGCAAGATATTTTCATAAATGTGCACTCATGTTCATGCAAGGTACCCGTTACTCTTGTCACATTTTAATAAAACTTGAATTTTTTCGACGTCTGTTTAAAAAAATACTCAAATATCAAATTTCATGAAAATCGGTCCAATGGGAGCCGAGTTGTTCCTTGCGGTCAGACAAACGGAAAGACAGAGATGATCTTTAGGAGTGTCTGCAAAACCGCGAAAATCGGTTTTACAGACACTTCTAAAATTATTTTAATATGAAATCTTCTTCTAGAATATCGTAAATTAATATTATATGTGAGGGGTTATGTGGTTGCACATGGCATTACTGTAGTAGCTTTAAACTATACTGCACACATATAGGAAATATTTAATACAAATCGATTAAGTAGTTTCTTAGATGACAAATGCATCCTCAGGAACGCAGCAACAGACAAGCATTCTGTTCTTGTTTATGCATTTCACGAAAACACAAACGAAAATTACATTTTTACTAACTCCATTTCCTTTTAAATGACTTTGGGAGGTGCAGTTCTCATTCAGGACCAACATTCAATTTTTTATTGGCGGACTCACTGCATACCTGATTTGATGTAATTATCGTGGTTTCGAGAAGCGGTGGAAAGGCAAGTTACAGGGTAATATTGCAGCGCCATGTGAGATGAACCTGCCGCAATATCATTTTGTCAATATTCATATCCCTGGAATTTACTCTCTGTCATTGTGTTTGGAAGTGGCCTGGATAGCGTGGTCAATATAATGACTCACTGCGGTCTGGGCCGTCCGGAGATCGAATTCCGGTGGCGGCGAGATTTTCGTGCCCGTCTAGACAGACCCTGTGTCCCACCTGGCCTTCTGTAAAATTGGCACCGGTTCTTTCTCGGGGGTAAAGCAGTCGGGTGGTTTTAGTGACCACAAACACCCCTCTGGCGCAGAAGTTGCGATGGGTTGGAACTATATATCCGTCTCCCCTCTGTGCTTGCGTAGACATGACACGGATGACCTTTACCTTTACAATGTGCCTGGGAATCGCTTTTCATCTGGTCTCCTCTGCTCTTCATACTGTTTGAGGTCGGGGTTGTCTCCTAGCCTGAGGATGAAGGCAGCAGATTCCTCCGAAACATTTGTACATTTCTACCATTATATATGGCATAACCTTCATGCTAGAGTCCATATCGTTTCTTCCAACGTCCGCTTGCTTTCTCACCACACGAGACTTCTGCTCTGCCCTTTTGTCCGTTGATAGATATAGAGTTTTACATTCCTAGTTCCTTACGTGTTCTCGTAAATTTTGACAACATTTATTCATCATATTCTAATTAGTCTTAGTTTATTTCTGCTTTTTTTTTTTTTTGGCTGAACAATTTTCAACTGTATGCGCACTTCTCTGCTTCCGTTATGTACAATAAACTTTAAAGTATATAAACCAAGTTGTAATGGAGAAGCCAGCAGGAAGGGAGAAGGCAGGAGTTTATGAACAAGAACGTATGTACGAGCGCACAGGTTAAACAAAATCCTTAATTTGGCCGTAGGATATTTATCGTTTACATAATTTGTTTTCATAAGAGTCCCCAGGAAATTTGCATTGTGCAAGATATTATTCAAACAGCAAAACAGTATGTATTAGGCCACTGAGGTATGTACTGGAAGGTTCCCTATGTCAGCGTTTTCACCCTCTAAGCCAGTAGTCAGTAAAATGGTCTAACCATAATTTCATCTCTTGGCTACCAATTAATGCGAAGATTATATGAATTTGGCTGCATCCTTGTAGGCTGACCTCAGACAAAATGTGCAGTGTCATGTACAGATTAACTAGTAATGCTGCCAGCGAGACAAAAAAACAGTGACTCGACTTCTAATATATCTACAGCATCTCTGTTCCCGTACGTGATTCATTTGAAATTTGGGATTTGAGTTTTCCCAGGCCGTGAATCTTGAGATTAGGATGTTCTGGGGTTTGATATTGTTTACTTGGGTAGGTAGTTAACAACATTTTGTAGGACCCTATTGCCTGTATATCCAGGGCAAAAGAATTCTATGGATATAAACCACATTACTCTATATTCCGGAAGAATTACTTTGTTACATAAGATGAGGAAAAATAAAGAAAATTACAGTGTCCAGTAAAGCACTGAATACTTATTATAGCTTGTTGCATAGAAAATTCTTCTATTCTGTAGATACAAGAAGCAGGTTCCTCGAAATGTCAGTATGCCTCTGTCAAAGTGCACAACGTCATATTCAAGAAGACAGGAATTTTGGTAATGCCGCTAGAACCTCAAATTTCACTTAAATCAGTTTAAATCCTCCAATTTTAGTTTTCTTTTTCCTCTTTATCTCTCTTTTCTCTTTTAAGTTAAGGTTCAAGTTTCATCACATTAATTTGCTACTCGTTAGGAATACTAGCATGGATGCTGTGAGGATTTATTAAGGAAAAGTTAAGAAAACTATAGAATACGTAATGTCTGCATAGCGGCAAGTCATTGAGCTAATCATAAATTTTACTTGTCAGTTTATAGCAAATCTGAAGTTTTCAGAAAGTTATAAAAAGAGATTATAGCACGTGAATATGGGATGTTTCTTTACACTCATGCGGGCCATGAAGTCATTACGAAGGGTGAAATATTTTCCGTCGTTGACCCTCTAGAAACCTGACAATACTCTTCTAAAGATGCAAATTATAGAGACCAAATACTGAAAACTTTGAATCTTTTGTGGTGCAGTCAGTTTCGAAACACCTTACAAATACAATGCGGGGCATGTGTAATATGTCGATCAATTGCGGAGAATTCCTTGTGCGTGTTGAAGAGGAATGGCATGAATTGCTCGCTGCAATTTGCTGCGGTCTCGAATACTTGCTGTAGGTTCGCCAGTGATTTGCTCCATCTGCATGACACACAGGCATCTATGTTCTGCGCTAGGCATTCGAAACATAAAAATACTTGTTAAATTCCCGCATTTTATCTTTGAAATTTATTAAGGGAACCGGCACAAAGCCAATTGAATTTTCAACACAATATGTGTACTATCATTGTCATATTATGAGCAAAATGTATTTATTTCACTGCGATTCACTTTTTTACATTGCCACCATTAACAGACTGCAAGAAGAATTCAATGGATATGCACACTACAAAACTGAGCATTAAAGACAAAGTAGGTATGTTGATACTAACGTAAGGTACTTTACATATTGACAACTTACATTAAACGATCCTGCTCTCGAGACGTAGGATGTAAATACTTTCTTTAAAGACAAACGTAGCGATGATGGCTTATAATACGTATCACGGTTCTTCACTTGCTTTCATCTGTCCATATTAGTAACTGTGTTCCAAAATAGATACGCCAGAATTGTAAACGTTAGAATGGATCTGTAGTAATTTTACGTGTATTGGTTTCTGTATTTGTTCACAAACGCTTCCTTATGTGTAAACCCTTTGTCTTACGGAACCGTAAAACAAAACATAGAAATTACGAATATAACATAATTTGCTAGAATGTGTACATAAAATGGAAATCAGTCCAACACTACTTTTAGTAAGAATATGGACTGCTGTGTTACAAACGTAGCTTCATGTTTTGGATTTATGTTAACAATCATCTGGCTATAGTAAGAGCACATAAGTGAGGAATTCATGTACAAGAGGGTACTGATAAGTCCTTAGCCCAACCTACTTCTCGATGTCATAGGACGGAATAGATAGTGTCGTTGGAAAGAGGGGTCTGTTCATGTGCCGAACTGCAATAACTTTTCTTGTTACAGAGGCTGAAAGGAAGCATGTCAGGTGACGCGCGCGATGTCAAAAAAATGGATACGCGAGCTGTAATCAAGTTTTTTTTTCTGCAAGGCAAGGCGCCGCAGAAAATTCACGCCATTCTGACAGAAATTTTAGGGGAACATGCACCATTGTATGCCACCGTCAAAAACTGGGTGGCCCAGTTTAAACGTGATGATTTTTCCACCTGTAATGCGCCTTGTCCTGGACGACCCAAAACAGTGACCACCCCGTGATCAAATTCACGTTCTACTCTTGGAACACCGCCGGATTTCAGCTAAATCAATAGCTGAGCAACTGGGCATCTCACGTCAGCGGGTTGAGTCCATAATTCATGAAGATTAGGGCATGCGGAAGCTCTCCGCGAAGTGGGTCCCGAAATGCTTGAACGCGGATCAAAAACTTCAACGGTGTGAGTCGTCTGAGCAAATTTGGAATTTTTTCGGCGCGATCCAAATGATTTCCTTTCGTGTTTGGTGACCATGAACGAAACGTGGTTATATCGATAACCCGGAGACAAAGCAACAATCAAAGGAGTGGCGGCATTGCGGCTCATCCCGCCCCAAAAATTTCCGAGTGCAAAAATCCACTGGAAATATTCTCGCCTCGATTTTTTGGGATCAAGACGGCATTTTCCTCCTTTATTATCTTCCAAAGGGCCAAACTATCAACGCGGAGTATTACTCATCTCTGCTGGTGCAATTGAAGGACATTTGGAAGGAAACACGCCGCGGGAATTTTACCAAGGGGGTCTTGTTCTTGCACGACAATGCCCCGGCTGACCGGATACTTGCAACGCAGGAGAAATTGGCCTACCTGGTTTTCCAGGTTCTTGATCACTCACCCTATTCTCCGGATCTGGCCCCGTCGGCCTACCACCTGTTCCTTAGACTGAAAAAACAATTGAAACTTCGCCATTTTTCGTCCGACGCGGAAGTCATTGCTGCCGCAGAGACCTGGTTGGACGGACAACCTTCTGAATTGTTTTTGAGTGGCTTGCCAAAGTTAGAGCAACGGGCTAAGGAGTGTATTGTTCTTCGTGGAGAGAATGTTTAATAAATTCCTAGTTTGGTTGATGTAGTTTTTTCTTCCTGGTCGGGCTAAGGACTTATCAGCACCCCCTCATATTAGCACTAAAATCTTTTACAAAGAAGACTGAGATCCCAACCACATCTTGACGTTACACTAAAATACTTAACATAAGGGCGAAGTATGTAAATACTTTTGTAACGTAAAGCAGTTTATTTTGTAAGTAAGTAGTTGCCCTTAATTTCCTTTATTTATATTCTTGCATTCAACACAAGGGGTATCCGCATCAACAGCAACATTATGTTATCTTTACAGGGCAAATATATCTATTATTTATATTTCATATTTTCTGATTAACGGTGGAACAGTAGGAACAAATCCAGATTATATTTTAGTAAGGATTAAGGTCAGGTAAACTCAAGCAGATTCTTGCTAAAATTGTGTGTGTTTCAGAATTTTCTACATTAGCGTATAAACCCTTTAGAAAACCAAACTTAAACATCAATAGAAGTTGCGTGTTCACAGTCCTTTTCCTCATTATTTGCATTGATGTATATGAAACACAACATTTAACGTGATGAAATGTTTTCGCTTACTATAATGGAAGCGTACTGCAATGTAAACAAAGAGAACCTCTAATTAATATGTCCTGCCACGTAGTCATAATGGTGCGTAGTATCATATTTTTGTTCATAAAAGATGAGCGTCTGACGCGCCCGTACTTTGCTTGGTACTGTACACGTTTGTCTACCATTTTGTATTTGCATAATTAAAGGACCAGTACTCCGTTGTCTGAATTATCTGCTTGCTCACTGTGGTATTGAAACTTATCATTACAGCGGAAAATGTAAAGTTCGCCCTGGACACGCCATGATGACGCAGAGAGGGAGTAGAAATATACCTCTACTCTTTCTTTAACCTTGGCGCTAGATTGGGATAGTTGGTCAACGCCACGCCTCGGCCGCTTTATCCCCGGAAAGATACCCGGTACCCATTTTATTTGAGGCTAGATCCGCCCCAAGGCCGTTCTGGGTCGGTACGGCAAAACTCGCAACCACCGAGATTTGAAATCCGGACCGTTCAGCCCGTAGCAAGTCGCTATACTGACTACGCTATCCCGGCCCAAATCATTTGAGTCTGCCTTTATTGTTAGTCTGGATAAGTACGAAAATATTTACCTGTTCATGATATGTCTGACGAAACATATCTTTGAGTTACTCAAAGCATAGTAGTTAATAAAGAAATATCAGTTTAACGCTAAAAAGCTATTTTTTTCCTTTACAAAATTCACCGAACGATCTTTCTAATAAAAGAATACTGTGTTTTTTGTAGGACATGGACTGAATATTTATATAGATTAATTTTAATCTTCGTGTATTTTACTTGCGAGAAGAATGTTTTGCCCACATTAATGGAATTTTGCCTCGTATAATTTAAACTGAAATTTTCTGAAGTTTTTTATGCTTATTTGGGGTAATGAACACTCTAGAATATGTTTCTGTGTTAAATAAATTATAATCTCCCGTAAACAACGGTGTGTATTAAATACACCTAATTAAATATTTCGTCTAATTGTTACTGAAAAATTTCCAGCTCCATGTCATATTCGTTTCAGAATATGGCGCCTCGTGTTTGCTGTCTCTGCCGAACACGACTTGCTTTTCTCGTCATCCATTCATTCATTCATTCAATTATTTATCAATTTATTCATTCATTCTCCACATTCACACACCATCGCCCAATCATTTAATCTTCCTTTCACTTATTCACTCTTTCACTCGTCCACTCTCAACGATGTAGGAATTCGCTTTCGCAGATATTCTTTAGTTCCATCAGCCACTCTCCATTTAATTCACTCTTCACTTAAAATATCCACATAGTAATGCATTTATTCTTGTACCAAATCTACATACTAGGAAATGATGTAGGTATTGGCCACTTAAAGAGAATTTCTATTTGAGGTGTATTAAAGTGTGAACTTAATTGAATTTTTGTTAACCTTGTTTATTCTCTTGTTACTAAAAACCTTAGAAAATCCATGCATATTTTATGTAAAATTCCTCGGGGCTTAAAAATGAAATCTGCCAAAGTGTACAGTTATTGACCACTTCAGATATGTATTGGACTTTTTTTTTTATTTTGTGACCGTGCAAAAATATCACTGTTTTTAAACACCAACTTGGTGTTTAAAAACAGTATTGGACATTTATCACGCATTTATTGGACACGCTTTGTACGATCCATAAATTATACATTAATCTTTTCAGATATATAATTATTATGTAGTAACAACTGCAAACAATGGAAACTAAATTACTATGGATTTAAACGCTGATTTGCAAATTTCCTTCTGTGTGCAGGCTCATGCAGCTTACGTGTGTTACTGTAATAATCAAATTTCCGTGATATTTCGTCTATGCTGTTGTCTGTAGTGTCTTCATTGATGGACGTATGACAGCCAAAATTGTCACCTTTGGAATCTGGAATATGGTCCTTGTTTTATCTTGACATGCCTTAGTCATCATACACTTTTTACAGTCATGACAACGAAGCTCATTGCCATGTTCTACTCTCTCTCCACGTATGGCAAACAGAATTGAATCCAGTTCCTCATTTAGTGTGAATATTTTCCTTGGAGCTCTACGCTTTGGAAATATGGTTTCCTCTTCTTGTTCTGATTTTTCATGTCTTCGCTTTCTTTGGGTTTTTCTTATGCATTTAAGGACGGCGATTCTTTTCAATCACCCCTCAGCATTTCTCAGATATTACTGCAAATGGTTGTCTTTCACTCTGTCGTTTGTCTTTGCATTTATGTGTATCAGGTCACATACAAAAGTCATTCATAGATTCAATCCGTACAATTCTTGCAACACACAAATCTCTACGACTCGTGGATTTTTCCTAAGACAGACTTCTACTAGATTTTTCGACATGTAAATATTTCCTGTTAACTTCTTCCTTTGGAGTTCTGCTTCCTAAATTCCCATCGTAGTCAGCGGCCATTCTCTCTTCTCTGTCGTGAGTTACTGTTGGAACTTCTGAATCCTTCTGCTAGGTGCCAAAAGATTGTTCCTATTTTGCTTTGTGACATCAGCACTCTCTTGGAATCATTTTTTTCCATACCTTTCTGAAAAACTCCCACACAAGAAACAGCGAAATGAAATACTTGTTTTCGCCAGAGACAAGTTCCTTTATTTTCTTGAATTTATCAACTGCCTGTGTCCCAGTGATGTTGACGAATGTGGAGTAATTCACGGCAGGATGAACCTCCTTTTCAGTCTTAATATTATGTATATCGTGCATTAGTTTACTATTAATTTTCTTCGTCTAAACCAGCATTTAATGCACCTATTTTACATATCGCGTTACATTAGGTTATTCTCCGCGTTTCGACACACGTCAGCAGCATCTTCAAGGAGTGTGGTATGAATCTTTTCGATTTTCAGACAATCAACTGGCTGTAAAAAAGGAGCTGCCTTTATTTGTTGATAGCCGAGATCGAAGGGTTATTTATAAGACTCTATTTCAGTGCTCTTAGAAAGTTCAGCAGGCTTACTTATTAAAGCAGGTGTTCCTAGAAATTTAGTGTAATCCAAAACATCGAGAGTAAGCAGGTAAAGTCTACAGGTTAGAAAGGCGTTAGCAGGGTTTTCTGGTTTAGCACTGGATTCAATTTCTTATTTCAGAAGAGGAACATATGCCACTTGATTTAAAATTTCTCCTACATGTTGTGGTTGCCAGTAATCTACCTTTAGAAGGGCATGTCCGCAAATACGTTTCTTCCCCATTGAAAATTCTAGAAGTTCAGCTTATTGCTTCTTCCAATTTTTTCGCATGTGTATACTTTAGCACTTTACAAAATAATTTCCTAATATCAGTTTCTGAAAAAATACATCATTAAATGGCTGCCTAATTGGTCCTCTGGGTGTCTCCTTAAGTAAGCTGGTAATGAAATGTTTGTTTTCATAATAAACAAAATATCTAATAGTGTTTTCTGCGGAAATAAATTATTACATACCATGCTGTAATATGAAACAAGATGTTACATGTTACGTTTAACCAACCTTCTACGGGAGAGTTATTCCTGGTTTTTTATGTTGGTCGTGGTTTTTTACATTAATACCTCTTTCATACTGCACAAGAAATTTTCCTTTTTCCTGGGAAAACCCGTTCTTGCGAACGCCTTTATTAATCTGTAATGAAAACAGGTAAATAAAATTATTTCGTTGTGTATAAGACAGAGTAATGGTTTTTATGCATGTCTACATCAATTTGTTTATGTATGTGTAAGGGCAGTCGCCGAACCAAAGTCCGTACTTCTTTACGTGAGAGTACAGTGAAGGACCACACGCTTCTTCATGATCAGGATTCTTTATTTTAAACTGTAGATTTGAATGTAGAACCCCCCCCCCCTTTTTTTAAAGAGCTCGAAGAGAAGATTTACCACTTTTACTTTTTTTTTTCAGTGCTGCTTCCTTGGCATTATAAACACCTGATGTGAATAAAGTAATTCCCCCCCCCCTGTGGTTCTCCGGTCCAACGCGGGCCATGGCCTCCTCATTCTCGAGGTTTCCAGATCACACACAACGACCCATCACAGTCGGTAGGACTCCTCTCGACACGTGATCAGTGTGTCGCAGAGACCTCTACCTGACAACACACAACACTCACAACGGACAAATATCCATGTCCCTGGTGGGATTCGAATCCACAATCTCAACAGGCGAGCGGCCATAGACCTACGCCTTAGATCGTGCGGCCTCTGGGACCGGCGGATAGAGTAATTGGCCATCTTTTCTTACAGGCCACATGGTCAATAACTAAACAGAATGCCCCAAACAACATATAAGAAATGTGGATCAAGTGACGTGTAAGATACATTATTAAATGAAGGCAGACGAATGCATAAAACACAGTTATTGACCGTGCAGCCAGCAGCTGAATTTGATATTAATTCATTTCAGTTTTTGGCCATATTGCAGTATTTTATGCAACATGAAACATAATTCACGATTAGGGTCTGGATCATAAAATAGAAAATTCTAGTGCTTAGAACTTGGATTTTTGTGTTGTATTTAAAAAAGACTAGCGGTCTACGTTGTCTTTAGTGACGCTCCATACTGAGGAAATTCGCAAGAAACACTATGTGCACACCTGCTCACACGTTAGGTTTCCATTGCAGCGCACAGATACATCTGATGATAATATATAAGAGATGCGATTAATTGGAATTCTGGCAATGTCATCGAGCAGTAAAAGGGTGTTCTAATTGCTAGGGATCTTATTAAGCGCTCCAAATTCTCAAATTTCCATTAGGCCTACCTGTCAGGTGGCGAACAGTTTATGGTTTACCTTATTACTAGTGATAAAGCAATAAGTTCTCAAGAATAACTCTTTGCATTCAATTTACCTAAGAAACGGATTTACTAATTTTATGTACTTTATATACATGGGACCGTGCATCGTGAATCGAATTTAATAATTTTTCAACAAGATGCGACTTATTCAGTTTATTGCATTTCTGTAGGCACCTCTACATGTTTCGGGTGTTGACACCCATCATCAGGACCTTGCACAACTGCAAATACAGCTTCTGGTATTGATTAACTGCAATGAGTAAAATACGCTGCTATTAATACTTATGTATAATTTAAAATTCTATATTGGTCACATTGAGTGTTACTAGCCTTGACGAATATGCATATAAATATTGGTGGATTGTTAAAAGCAGTATTTTTTAATTATGTAAAAAATATTTAAAATATATAACAAAATATATATATATATATATATATATATAATTTAGGTTATGTTGAAGTTCTATCGGAAAATTCAATAAACGAAGTCAATTAATACTATTGTGTGTATACCTGATTTAGTTATTACAAAATATTTCGGGAATAACACTATTGAGATCAAAAGAATAGTCTTTACATGCCCGGATCTACTACCATCCGCTCTCGTTGTTGAGTTGGAACTGATTCATGTGTGTCGTACGGTAGGTATTCATTTGTTATGGAAGAGTTGTGACGTAAGACCGGTATCGATGGTTAGCTGGAATAGGGGATTATTTTTCGCCTGTGTTTTGTTCTGTGATGAGAGTACCATTATATTGATATGTCTGTATGAAGAGTTGTTCGTAGGGTGTCAACAGTGAGGTCTTGTGAATTGGTTTATGTACAGTCATAGTGTCTGTAATGGTGCCATATTCATGTTGGTTCCTTAGAATGTGCTGGGCATATGCTGATTGGGGGTCGTTATTTCTTATGTAACTTACGCTCTTAGTACTGAAATTCTGTTACAAGATATTCAGACATGAGCCATACGTGTATAAACACAAGTCTTAAAACTTTAGGTGGCTCTCTCACTCACTAGTCTGGTGCTTCCGTTGCCTCCTGGATTTCTGCCACAAGTTAAATCAGTCGTACTTTTTCTTGCGAGAAGTTTATAACTCTTGATCGAAATCGAGTGAATATAAAACCCCTTGAATAGAAGTGGGTGGTTGATGACAATCAGCCTGATCCTAGCCCCCCGTCCCATCGTTCATCCTCGCGACCGGAAACTAGCAGCACTCTGTGCCGTGAAGGACAGAGCGTACAATCGATCACTTCACTATCCTCAGCTGCCGCATCTCTACATTTAAATATTAAACTAAAGCCCTCAGAGTTCGGTGGTTGCCATGTGCATGTTGGGGGAAGTAACTGCATAATCGGTTTTGGTTTGAATGATAGATTTAGAGAACAAATTTATTTCCATACCTGCCATTAAGAGAATTGTCTTACTACATGGTATTTCATCTTTTCTAAGAAGACGGAGTGCAATATTTAATTGTTATTAAGATGATACTCGCTGAAATAGTTATTAAACTGTCAATAGAAAATTGTATCCTTCAGTTCATTTCAAATATTTTCTACAAGCTCCATAATTTATTAGCGTGAGGTTTTCTTTCTGGTTTCTGTTATTATTTTCCAAATGTTTAGGAAGAAATTCCTGCACGACACGTCTTTATCTGCAGGTAAATACTACATCACAGTCCGTTTTAACCGACTGTACAAAATGCAATATTGATTTATGCTTCTGGGTGCGTGACCTGGCCAAAATCTAGTCATCTTCTTTTAATCCGTATCTGATCTTTCTCTTATGTGTTTACCTGTAGATTAAAGAGGAAGTAAAGTTCTTGGTGTACGTTGAAGTAAAATAATCAGCTTTGGAGAAATGCAATGCGCCGGTACTTAGGAATAAATGTCAGACAGAATCCGCGAATCCTACTTCATCTTTGGAAGAAATATACCAGAGTATTTTGCTTTGCGTACACTGCTTAATTAAATTTAATTAAAGCAAACTTAGCACTCGACGTTTAAAAATCATTTATAATTTTTAAATAGAAACATTAAGAAACATCTCCTTGGTTGCCACTAGAGTTCCCATAGAAGAAAGAGTTCATTCATTAGTTTGTGTTCCCTTTATCACCGTATTCGTACAAAATCTAGCGTCTTATAGTCACCGAAAAAGATAATCTTCTGTAGACCTTTCCACTTACTCCTGGAATAGCGCATTCCTGGATTATCTCCGGGAAGCTCCTTTCCTTAAAAAAAATTAAATAAAAGATTACTGTCTCTTCAACTTTTCACGCGTGTGTTCCAGTACCTATAAATCCTTCAACTAGAAAACACTCTAATTTCTTTATCTGTCTGTTAATGTACATTTTACATTGCAACTTTGTCCATAACCCACTTGATATCAAGTCTAAAGAGGGCTGGCTGGTGAATCACAATGGAAGAAGATTTTGAAGAAAAGACCATAGCCTGATTCTGTACACAATCTTGACTTTTGTGAGAAAAGAAAGAGGAAATCCACGAAGCATTTTAATCAGTATAACAGCAGTCCGGAATGTCTAAGCTATAAAATTTAATTTTATTCGAAAGGGTTTTACGGGTTGGTGTTTTTAAACAGGCCTTTGGAATATTTCGGGATTAGACAGTGTGTCAGTCCCATGGATGTTCTGCTAATGGTGGCTGTTGCCACCAGAGCAGGAAGTGAATCCAGGGCATCATCCCCAGCAAGTTGTAGTCCGATAACTTCCACTAACATACTGCACGATGGGCCCTGTTCCCATCTTTCGTACGGTCCAACAAACAGGCGTCATATTGAAAGACACGAGGTCCAGGGTGCTAGAGAAAGAAATTGGGATTTTTTCCTTTATCTGCCACATACATAAGGACTCAGTCCTACGGTTAACGATGCGTTTTTCTTGTTGAAAAAAACCAAGACTTTGTGCTTCATGGTTTAGATCATTCAAAAATAAGAAAAATCCAAAGGAAAAACATTCAAATAAGGGAAAAGGATAAGCTGTTCTTATTGGTGTTCTCGTTGTCCTTCACATAAGTACAGTTATATTGCCTTAAGACTGGCCACAATCTTTTTGCCCTGCAAAGTATCTACATGTTCGGTAATAAATGTGGACTTTTTACGTTGTTTTGGTTACTACGTACGACTAAGTTATGATGCAGCATCATTAAAGAAATTAATAAATTATTCCGTAATGCATTAAGCCTAAGGAAATTAGGAAAGTTTGAACAAATTGCATAAAATGATTTTATTTACTTCAACCTCAAAATTAGTAACGCTTTCCAGTGGCAATATGTCCTGTCACTCCAAACGTTGTTGCGAAAATTAATTTCAGTTTATTTCGGAACAATATTATTTTTCGTGTAAATGATGTTCGAAATGGAAAGTCATCGGTTTCTATAGACTGTACACAAAAAAAAAAACAAACATTTGCACTTGTCAAAAAGTGTTTATATTTGAGATATATAATTGTTTTAATGCAACATTTTTCTATATGGTGTGTAGTGAATGAAATACACAGATAACTGAGGATGGTGAATGTGCTACATTTTCTTAGATCGAAATTTAATGGTATAGCTTATGACACGCTGGGTCTATGCGTGTGAAACCTGGCACACTTGTATATCGTAATCACACTTACATATCTTGTATGTACCCTTATAAGCGTGGCGACTATGCGAAAATTTGAGGTTAACATTTAAAGTATTCTGAATGTGCATATCAGTAATACGTTCCTAACGAAAATAAAGTAACAACAGAAATAATAATGGATACGCTGGAAAATGCAACATGAAAGCAAGCTTCATGTCTTTGTTCTGGAATTGCTTGTTTATGTTGATAATAGAGTGAAAAAATACCTGTCATTAGAGCCTTCAAAAATTCCGATTATTTCCCCGAAACTCAAACTGGATTAGTTGGGGCGTCAGCAGTGGAAGTTTTAATGCATACTGTTCCATGAATTCGGTCTCTCCCTCGCGAGGTCTAGCCTGAATGTAGAAGGCGATAAGGGTATGCTCGTGTGTAAGCCAGGAGGATCCGTCCATCGCAGATATCCATCCATCAATTTCATTAGTGAATTAGCCAGTTTCATGGGCATGTTGCTTCGAAGATAAATATACACATACATTTCGTCACATTGTAGGGATTTTGTGCATTATGTCTTCATAAATTATATTACCGCACACTATCAGATTTAGTTGAACAACCATGAAGTTAATACCTACAATATGACCTGTTGTAATAATTCCAACAATAGTGAAAGTTCCGGAATACGCTTCAGCAGTACATTGTAAATTGAACACTATACATCGTCAATACTCTGAGTATTCTGTACTCGCACCAATAAATCAAGGGTTGCTATATTTTAAGCTCTAGAACTTCGGTGATAAGAAGTCATGCCCTCAGTGAATAGTTACCGATGTATCGTAGGAGCTTTCTGTTGAATACAATGACAGGAAGAGCTTTCGAAACGTCGTCAAATATTTTGAAATCGACATGGTTTCTTAATCCAGAAGACTTTAACCTTCATCCAGTCTGCTCTTAGGATCTCAAATCTCGCGATGTTCTTCGTCATACATCATCTGTCTGTCTGTCCGTCCGTCCCTTCGTCGATATGTGTGTATGTATGTGTGTCTGTCTTTTTGTATGGCTGTGCACGTAATGCAACTGTGTGTGTATCTGACCTTTCAAACCCAAGGCAATGATATACCAATTACTTGTTTCAGTTACTAAATGCTTTGGGTACTTTTTAAATTAAATGAACTCTGAGAGATTTTCTTGCAGCTGAATTCTGATTGGCAACACAAGCAAACCCCATCGGCGAAACGTCTCACACGAGATGTAGGTACATCCAAAAAGGGGCCGAAACATGTAGCTTATCCATAATCAATATACCGTTGTTTGGGACTGAAAACTCATATGTTTATTTGTTAACATCTAAACCACAAAGGATGACGATCATCAAGCAGTGATGTTTTATTTGGCGATGCTCTCAGTGGTTAAGGTTATATAGCATCGATGTTGGATCGACAAAATGTGAGTGTGGAGCACTGCTGGAATGGCACGGTGCAGAATAAAACACAGGGGCAGTCGTGCGTGTAAATATGAGTTGTGGGCAACAGAGTTAGATCCTTGGTATTAGAACTCACCCAGTGTACTTTGCAATGGTACCACGAGTGGCTTACTATTCTTCTTTTGTACGACGATAATTTAATTTCCTCGAATTTTACAGGGTCGACTTATAGGATGATTAAGCAGCAAGGATCTTTAAAGAGTATCGAAGGAATTCTTCCTGCCATGAATGAAGGTAGGCTGCTATTCTGGGGGTTGGCTAGACGGACGGGGGAAAATAATGCAAGGCATTGCTGCAACAGCTTCTTTATTGTGTGAAATTTACAACCTTGGTTTACTGATTGCGAATTAAGGGAGCCAACTACTGGACTTCCGATCCCCGCGGAAGAACTGTCTTCAACCTACTGCCGCAGTTAAAACGCGTGGCACCTCGTCTCCGCGATCCAATACTTATTCATGCCCCTGCGATTAATTACAACACAGTCGTCGGCATAATTTTATGTTGAACTTCTCTTAGTATAACTTTAAATGCCAACTTGATGCAACAAGGTAATTTTATTAATGTATTCTTAGCTCAACATGTTTGGGGTACATACGCCCATCATCAGGAGCATTGGATATTGAGTAGCAGCATATGGTTTTCTGCACCGAGTTTTTGGATAGGTGGTGGTCTTGAGAGCCGCTGCGTAGGTCGTGTGCGCGGTGCGGATGGTGCCGTGCGGCACGGCACCATCCGCACCGCACACAGGACCTACGCAGCGACTCTCAAGACCACCACCTATCCAAAAACTCGGTGCAGAAAACCATATGCTGCAACTCAACATCTAATGGGGCGTACGTACCCCGGAACATGTCGAGCTAAGAATACATTAATAAAATTACCTTGTTGCATCAAGTTGGCATTTCAAGTTATTTCATGAGGAAGATGCATAGTTAAACAACCCTCAAGTTTCTCTTAGTATATTCGTTGATTCCCGAGTCAATTGCAGCACAGTAAACTCCAAACCTGTGTCCTTGTTCCCATATGAATAAGGGTGTATTAGATATGAACACACAATAAGCACGCAACTCGATTAACAGAAAGGTGTGGGTATAACACGAGGACATTAAAACGGATACTTTAGTATCGAGGTAGAATAAATAAATAATAAGCATAAGGTTTAATTTATTCACACTTTTAGGTGTCCAAAGTTCTGATGATCCACTTTAAGTGTCAGTAACTGGCTGTACACTGTACGAAGGGACGAAAGATTTGTTTTACAAAATCGAAATATTCCTTTATGCTGAACTACGTCAGGCGACAAGGATAAGTCGTACCGAAATACATCTCGTGTTACGTTTCGTGTTTGTAGCGTTGATGGCATTGCTCTTTCTCAAGAGCCATGCACATCAACGATTTGTAATGCGTTCAGGTGTCTCTTACTACCCTTATCTACGGTTTTGATCATTTTATGTTCGTTATCGGAATTATGACAAAGGGAGTTACATTTTTCTCTGATTCTATGTGAAATTTAGAATCCAAAACACCCAACTTCGGTTCTCAGAACTTCAACAAGATTACCAACTGAATTTAGAGGGGTGGTTTGTAGTAATGTATGATAATGCACTCCCAAAGTTTTCACTCGTTTTTTCTCATTCTTCTTGGCCTGTCTCAACTACTATTGTCATAAAGTTTATGGCCTGCCAGAGCTAATTTTAGAATCGTGACATTTCTTTAAATCTATAACCTAGACAGCTGTCAGGTGTTCAGAAGTGTTTTTAGAGGTGATATACGTATGACGTGTCAAGCAAAACAAGGCTGTGAGAAAGTCCAATATACGTAAGTTCACGACTAGCTCATTGTTTTAGGAAGCTGACTATTTCCGTCGTAAATTAGACACGAACAGTTAATTGGACGAGTGTGCTGGATTGGCTCAACCCAGTGGAACCAACAGAGCTGTTTCGTTACTCTTTGTCTCCACTTGACAAGTCCAGCATAAGTGTCACCTCAACTAAATACTGACGTCAAAAGCCTTTATATTTAGGGCTGTGTAGAGTCTTCTTTGTTTTTTTTTATGTGCCTAAAGAATTACATGGTACTTTTGAAGCAAAGAAACTTAACTCCATGAAAGGGATATAAAAAAGAGGCTAATAACGTAGACTGATTTGCTTACTGAAGTTGTTTTAATGCGTTTTAAAGACAAGAAACTTACACAAATGTTCTACCACCCTTTACATTAATGCACAAGTAATGAGGAGTTGAATATTATTTCCGGCCCTACCATTTCTCCGTTACAATTTCTAAACATTACTCTCTTCCTGACGTCACACCTTGCACACAACAGGACAATTAGTGGAGTTTCTTCGTAGGCCATCTAAGGCTCGAATAAAGCAGTCACTTGAAGCCTGAAGATGGAAGCAGTAGTTTCATTTGAAGCATTGTTAAACGCCTGCGAGACAACACGTTTGTAGACATTTGCAAGGGTGCGTAATGTTTATCAGTACCTTCTGATGCGTTTCGGTTTGTACAAAGCGACCCTCAGTGTCAGAAGTGTCCTATTAATGAATAATTTGCTAATATTCTTCTTAGCATTATACTATCTAAAAAAATGTATGTAAATGTATTTAAGAAATGTAAAATTATTTTACAAGCAAGTAGTGGTCTTCTATTTTTTTATTATTACTTTCTGAAATTTTAGTGTCTGTATATTTGTAGAGAACTCTCAATTAAAAATTAAGAAGAATTCGAGATGAAAAGCATACATCAACAATAGAATCACGCAACATAACTTTCCGCATTCAAGACAGCACATCGTCTCATTCATTTATGTAAGCTTACACACTTAAAGTACTCAATGCCGACATTTCCTGGGCATTAATATCATCGACACCAATGGTGGCAAAATTTCATACTTGAATTCAAGCTTGGGCCGTGACGTGAATGTTGTATTCTTCTTTTTGGTGATTCCCCGGCGTCTGAATTTTATGTGCTGACGTTTCGGAACACTGTTCCATCTTCTTAGGTCGACGTACGAAGATGGAAGACAGAGTGTTCGCGAAACGTCGGCACATAAAATTCAGGCGCCGGGTATTCAACAAAATGAAAGAATAAAACTAAATATTCATAAATAGGATGCTATTGACACTGATCATGGTTTATTGCAAACAGAAATGCGTGATTTATAGACGTATCAAAATTTATAATTTATTTAAGTTGATGTAATTTGGACGTATATATTTTATGGTAAATTAGAGTTACATGGAATTTGAAGTTACAAAAAAAATCGTACACAGTACTTTACATTTTATCATCATCATCATCATTATATCTAGTTGGACCACTTGTTGAACCGTTCCGGTCTCACGTATCCAGGAGTCTCTTCAAAGGTCTACCAAGATTCCTTCTACCAGTTGGGGAGTAGTGTTTCATTGCCCTGGGTAATCTATTTCGAGGCATCTTTACATTTTATGTGTGTGGATATATACGAGTATATATATATATATATATACACATATATATATATATATATATACATAGTATGCCCACTAATGTGGTGTAGTATGATGGATGAGGCAGATACAATGATGGAAAACTACGACTGATTAGAAAATTAGGAGTGTGCAATGCCTCTGCAGTGGACCAATTTGAATGCAAATTAATGAAAAATAATCTTTAGCATAAGATTGAAAATACTAAATGACCGTGGCATAATACGGCATTTTAAGCAATTAGACCGTCCTTCAGTGGCACAAGTTCGTGCCGTTAAAAAAGAAAAATAAATAAGCATACATCGTGAAGTTCGATTCAAGTCAAACGCTAGACTAGAATTGTCACACTATTTTTATTGACTTCCTTTCTGTCAAATCTATCTACAATCTGTTACCACGTTTTGAAATGTCCACGCGGACAAGCGCAAATTTACTGTGAAAGATTGAACTCAAGTGTCTTAAAATCCTTTCATTTTGAATGACATAAACCGTTGCCATGACAACGTCGATGGATAGAGAAAATTATCGGAAATCCAGTAGAAAAGTGAGTGTTCACTTGAGATTCTAAAATTTAAACCTCAGCAGTAACACCTTGTTTCAAAACAGTGTTTGTTGTCAAAAGAAAGAGTAACATGTTTCCAATACCATTGCACAAATAAACAATAATTTAAATTCCTGTCTCTTTCGGATCTTTCAGGAAAAATACTGTTTTCAAACACATTCAAATGCGACCATGTGTTTGCATTGGACCACGCTGGTAGAAAATTATTTGGGTAATTAATCTTGAAATTGTACAGCGTCGACGGAAGTACCTATACAATTTTAGGCCGGTATAACAAATATTTTAGGTCACTCTAATCTTAAATTTTTGCAAGGATGGGTAATCTTTATTTTGGCAAAAGAGTTGTTTTAAAATTTATTCGATTTCAAGTAAGACACGTCTGTATGCATTTAGGGCACATTGACTAGTAGAGTTTGTTAAGTATTCACAGGGCTGTTCTAAGTTCCGACATCTGGATTTCTACATTATCTTTCATTCTTTTTACAATATACTATTAAATTAAACATCTGTATTCTTTTGTTATCCTATCGCATGTGGTAGCCACAATAATTAGTGACATCTGGTTGTTAAAGAGCACAATATTGTTTAGTAACATAATTATGTAGAAAACCGGTAAATGTAATTTTTGTCACATGAAAACTCTTTGCGTTTCTTACTTATTTTTCCGCGCTGCATTCCAATATATTAATAGAATTGCTCTAAAACCCACAGTTTTTGTGTGACAGTATTTTTAAATACAATTTTAGGGAATTTATATTTTGTCACGCTACCAGTATACTTTAAATATGGCGGAAGTACTTTATTATATTTCAGACATAGTGTTGGCATGAAAACTTAACCATAACAAAGACAGTAGACATGTGAACCCCATCACAGACAGCTAGACTGTGCAAGTTCAGACATGTACTGACACGGTGGGAAATGAGCTCTGTTTGAGGACCACTGCACTGCTAGTGGTGTGCCGGACTGCGTTGTGATAAGTTGCAAGTGTTGTGTGTTATATTTAGTGAAGTGTTTCTCTAAAAGGATTGTGTTTATTACATTTTTATCATGCCAAAGTAGGGTGTCAATCATCCTGACAACTTTTGTTACGTGTGTAGTAAAATGACATTCAAATCCCAAAGGCGAAATTTCACTCCGATCATTAATAAGTCTTATGAGCTTAATGTGGGGTGTAAATTGGATGACCAAGATAAAATTTGAGTCTCTCGTATTTGTTGTGTAATTTGTATAAGGCTTCTCGCAGGATGGGTAAATGGTTCGTGCCTAATGTCTTTTGCCGTTCTCATGGTTCGGAGGGAACTTTTCCGATTGTTACTTTTGTTTAACAACATAACAGGCATCACTTTCAAATCAAACACACGGTGAAATATCCAGATTTGCCTTTTGCAATGGGACCTGTACCACACAGTGAAGAGTTGCATGTACAAAGCCTCCGGAAAATCTGTTAGCGATGAAAACTCTGATTATGATAAAGGGCACGGACACCAAGAAGATGACAACCTTGATTGCGATCCGACATTTGAAGCAAGCTTTTTCTTATCTGAACCCAATTTGTTAACACAAGGAGATCTTAACGACCTTCTCCGTGATTTGAATTCGTCGAAAATCATGCTGACCTCTTACGTTCCAGACTAAATTGCGGAATATTCTCCACCAATTTACTGAAATGTGTTTCTTTCGCGATCGCCAATATGAATTCAAATAATTTATCTCTCAAAACAACGATCTGGTAGTTTGCAATGATATCTGCTCTATTATACAGGCTCTTGGACACCAACATAATTCAACTGAGTGGCGTTTGTTTATTGACTCTTCAAAGGTTAGCTTAAAAACTGTGCTACTCTATAACAGGGATAAATTCCGATCTGTATCCCTAACCCATTCCGCAAACATGACAGGCTCCTACGAAAATATGAAACTACTTTTGGAAAATATCCAGTAATAAAAATATAATTTGAATCTTTGTGGGAATTTGAATGCCATTGCTCTTTCTTGGCGAGCTTGGCAACAAAATGTACTGTTGCTTTCTTTGTGAGTGGGATAGCAGGGACAGAAAATATCATTACTTTCGAAAGAGTGGACTAAACGAGTATCTCTTATTCCATGACAGAAAAATGTAGTAAATATTCCATTAATCAACCCTGAAAAAGTTTCTTCACCTCCGTTTCACATAAAACTTAGGCTGTTAAAAATTTTCGTCAAGGTAATTGATCAAAAGGGTGCTGGATTTATGTATTTGAAAATATGTGTACCGCGATAAGTGGTGCTAAAATCAAATTCTATTTGTTGGACCTCAAATACGAGAGTTAATACAGGACGTCAAAATTGAAGTACAGCTAAGCGAATTGGACAAAGCAGCATGAAAATCATTCAAAAAATCGCAATCAAATGTTTGTGAAACCATACGGCAGAAAACTATTGTGGTATAGTGCCTGATCTTATACATTCCTACAAAGCTGTGGGGTATAATATGTCTTTAAAAGACTGTCACTTATTCCCAGAAAAATCTTGGGTCCATGAGCGATGAGCACCTAGAGCGATTTTACCTAGATATTTCCACCATGAAGAAGCGGTACCTATGAAAGTGGAGTCCCAATATGCTGGCTGATTCCTGCTGGACACTTAGAATAGACGTTTCACAGTCAAAATAGAGCAGCAAGTCATCCATTATTACTTTTTCTCTGTAATACAAGATTAATAAATGTTTTCTTACATATTCAACCGCACGTCACTTAAGAACCTTGCCTGATAGAAAAAAGCTCACAAGATATATAAATTTAGCGCAAAAAAATTTTATTTGGGTTACCTACTTTAGTTTGTGTGACAGAAAAAAAATATTGTTTTCCAGTGTCATTAGACTTCGCAAACGAAGCGTGCAATTCATTTGCTGTTGTTGCTTATACCAGAGTCTGACAAGGGACAAAATTCAATCCTCCTCCTCAAAGCTTGTCTTCCGAGCGTACACGCATTCTGGCTTCTTATATCCGTAAGTCCCATCTTTTAAAAATTCTGTAATTCTAAATTAATTTTCTTCTTTTATAAACTTTCGATATAAAACTTTCACTGTAAGTATGTATTTCCGGGCTCTTAACAGTCCCCTATTAAACACAATCTCGGCTGTACTTCATATGAGAAAGTCATCTCTTGTATCTGACACACCAGGAAGCTGACAGTTTAGAAATGGTGACATACTTTTAGTTAGGCATACAAACAGTTCATCCCGGATCGAATCATTCGGAAATTGTGGAAATCATATCGACGCAAGAACAGAGCCCTCAATCTTATACGAGCCAAAGACCGTGCAGCTTTGCAACACGTTAACAAGAGGTTGTGACTTGAAAACAAGACTCTGACAGATAAGCTTTCTGAAAGTGACCTTTATCAGCATTCTTTCTGTACGTGTTCTTCGTTCTTGATCTGAAAATTCTGTATCATACTATTACCATCAAAGATACCATGAAGCCTAGTGATTACAGGTGTTTGACAATCTATATCAGCATTAATATTTAATAATACACAGACAAATGGTATTGCCTTTACCAAAATTTAGTACTCTGATTTCGCAGTCGAGTGGGTACCAGTGATGATAGGTTTTCCATAGTTCTTCTCATTAGCTTCAAAAAAAATCATGGATTTTGCCCTAAAAGTGGAACTACAAGTGCTTCATTCCGAAACCTGTTAGTCCACATTCCCTAATCGTCTGTCCGTTGGACGCTACGTAGTGTGAGCTACTGAGACCTTAGTTAAATAACTCTTAGATAAATAAAAATTCAATAAAAAGTAAAAGAATGAAGTTTGCACTATAACTTTCCATAAAGGGACAGATGTGATTGGGGTAGACGTATAGATCTACCCTTTGTTGAACCTCGGCTGTAGATAGGATTTGATGATCAACACAACCCTTGGATCACTTTTTCTCCCAGAAAAAGCTTTCGTACAGTTTATGCAGGGGGCACGGTGGGACTAGAGACCTTAACAAGTAACTAATTTTCTGATGTCTGAAGACGAGATGAATGTATATTCGTCTGCGAAAGTTGGAATGAGATGCAGAAAAACACTAGCCTAGTTTGTACAAAAGTTTTACCAAGGCTTGGTACTGCACTAACGAGGCTGTTTACGTCAAAGAAAGGTTTCCCGTATGCTTAAATGGTACGCGTTCCCCATATGTACATTTTAGCATCGCTTTACATAAAATTAAAAAGGCCTTTTTTTTCGAATTAGTGAACAAGAGAATATCTAGCGCAAGAGCACAGCGTTCACCTAGAAGTGTGTCTCCGAATTGGGATAATATCACTGAAAGCACACAGTCAGCAGTGCGCTTGCTGCGACCCTTTGTAGGGACGTTCAAGCCTGTAGAATAACAGCTTTGCCACGTTTCCAAATTACTATAATACTTCCTCTTTAAATGCAGTTTCCAGACAAGTACGGTGCATGCGACTAACAACCCGTTTTATTTCAATTAAAACTGAAAGTTCTCTTGGTCTCAAGAGGAAGCTTAAGTTCTCTTCGCCCCCAACGCTGTAGTATTTTGCATTACCCGACTGACATGTGGGAAACGCGCTGGAATGTTTATTAGAAATATTTGAAAAATACAGCACAGTAAATTACGCAGTCTGCGTCTTGATAGTCAAGCGCAGTTCGTAACACTGCAAAGCGTGTTTCAGTAGCGCATGTGGTCAGTTTTACTTTAATTCACACGACAGGTATTCTGTCATCAAGATGCTCCGATGATGACGATGCTTATTGTGGTAACACTTTTCCTCTTTCTTCAGTTTTACGCTGTCATATGCCTACGGCATATTCGGCACGTTCTTATTAATAAAGCACAAAAATATACTTGCTGTTACATTAATATTTCTTGTGATATTGCGCGCTTAAGGTACTCATTTTCCATGTTGAATAACGTACGGTATTGCATGTAGATACGTCAGATTATTTGTTAGTCATCATAATTTTGTTTAATTATGAGGTATTAAACATCCCACACATATTTCATTTCTCGTTAATCATGTACACCTGTACACTTTTGTGATCGGTCTGAGCTGGTTAGTACTTCTTGGTTGGAGAGCAGTAGGCATATTTTACCCTATGCCATTTCTACTGAAACAGAATGCAAAAATTATGTGAGGTAACCACAAATATAGGCAGAAAAAGGGAGTAATAAAGGGCATTGTTTCAGTCGGTATTGCACTGACTACTTTTGCAGACGGAAAATGCTTCTAGAATATTCTTGCGCTTCTTGCTCTATAAGGCTGTCCTTTGCAGAACTTTTCCACGCGTCCGTAGCCTGTCACGTGATTTGTGTCGCTCAGGCCCTACATACGCATCATACGTGGCCAGTGGAAGGGTTATCTGTGCAGATCGTAGCTGTTCATAGGAAATCTTAAATATTCCATTGGATGTTCTAAGGATAGTTCAATAATGCTAAGCGAACATTGCTCTCGTAATATTCTTTAAACGCTGCTATTTCAGTCACGCATTTCCGGCTTAGTGTCTTGTTGTAGAGAACTAAATCTTATCTGTTGGCCAAAATTTTCTGATCTATAATTACGCATGTACCTCAGCGTGGTTCACCGTCATTCTCCATAACATCACGTCGTTGATATTTATAATTGTAATGTAGTGTCCTCGATTGAAGTAACTCACAGTTAGCTTAATTAGTGTTACATTTTCGGCTTTCTGATATGTCTATTAACGTTACTATTATTATTATCATTATTACTATATACTTCTTAATAAACTTCTTAAATTCGCAGTACTCGATTTGCTATTTTATAACACTGTACATGTACACATAGCCTGTACATATGTAGCTATATGCACTCAAAATAACGCAAGCGCAATTAGGCCTTATTGTTATCTGATTTAAAGTTGAATGTGGACTCGTCGACGCATTTTATTGAAACAGTCCAGTACTAAACTCTATAGTTTCTTAATGCGGCCGCACCCACTGAGAGACAGGCAAGCCAGCGGGCAGGACAAAATTGAAAGTTACACATTTCGAACTTAGCGAATTCAAGCGTGCCATAACCAAGTAACAGCAGTAGGGGTAGTGGTGGTGGTGGTGGTGGTGGTGGTAGTAATAGTAGTAGTGGTAGTAGTTATTATAGCAGAATTTGATGTAATAGTAACGGCAGAAGTAGAATATTATCTAATATTCTTACAGAATATTTTCTAACAAACTCCGAATTTTAAGAAATTAGTTCCTTTCGAAATGTTGCCAGTGCCATTGGAATTACCTATTATTGAATTAGAAGAGGGATTGCAACGGAAATTAATTACTTCTAATTTGTGTTTAACTTCGATATATTATGAACTATAAAGGCGCTTATTGCCACTCCCTACTACCGCTTTTCACGCCGACAAAAAAATTTCAGGGTTATTTAATTCTGCGTGTCCTGGGCAGTATGGTATTTGTTAAGAAACCGACATTATTATGATATAATCGGACAAGAAGCTCAATATTTACCGTTCATCCAATTTAGGAATAAAGAGGCCGGAGTAATTGCTAACGTTAGTATGACGTTTCGTGAAAATCGGTGGCCTGGTATAAAAGTTTAAACATAGGACACACAAACACACGAAGACGCATAATTTGAAGCCATATGCCAACTTGTTAAGAAATTAATTGAAGCTAATACAATTAAATGAGAAAATATGGCACAGCAAAAGGACAGAATGTTAAGGCTTAGTGGCAATAGTAACTGGGCTGCGGAGTGGTAGAGGATTTCCTGCAGTGGCAAGAGATTTTTTGTTCTTCAAAATTCCCAGCTGGCATTGAGAGTCACTCAACGTGCTATTCTATTGGTAAAGGAGGACTTTCCTTGGGGATAAAGCGTTCGGCACGTTAATCTAACCACGTACATTTATTGTCAAGATTCAAGGATTCAGGCAGTTATTATCTCCTACTTCATGTACTTTCAGAGGGTGCACAGGGACAACTTCACCTTCAGATTTTACAGAAAGAAAATAATACCAACAAAAAAAAAATCTTAACGTGTGACAAGAATTACGGCAGAAAGATTTCCACTGAACGTACGGGACTATAATCTCAAAAATAAAACCATTACCATCTTGTAGGATATATCACCTATCGCTTTCATCTTCAAGGTGGATATAGAGAGTTCGTTATTCTGAAACATAGTAAAATTTCTATCAAACTACGCGGCCTCACATTTTCTAAGACAGTATTTTTGTCCAAGTCAAGATGCGAACGTATTGTCTCGCTCCTAGAGCAGATCAACGAATGAACTTCCACAGGAACTTTAAGGATGTAATGTCCTGTAAATTTATGCCGGAACTGTAGTATCGGGCTCAGGCTAGTTTGGGCAGTTTGAAAATTTGTTAGCTTATTTTCCCATTATCATCATTTTTATTGTTGATTGACTTTACTACTTCCTGCACAGGAAATTTTTTCTGCACCTACAGCAATGTATTGAAAATCCGCCCCACGCAACCGTGTAGAAGAATGTGCCGGAAGATGCAGGTGGACTGTACATTAAACAAGTATTTCCAGAGCAGTTACCAACTGGTCGCTGAATATTGCTTTTACTTTTTATCCCGCTGCCAAATACGGGCAATATGCTAACATATTAGTATGTATGTCCCCTCAAGTAATTTTCGAAAAAGTTTAGGGTTTTAACGAAATTTAGTGTGAAGATTGTATCCCATCTTCCCATTCTACGATTTTATTTTCCGAGTTTTACATTTTTCATTCCGCTCATCATGATTCAATTACCCCTTTGTAAACCAAAAACTGCACACAATTGGTCAGAATTAAAAGGATGTTCAATACGTCAGCTCCTACATGTTGCGGGCCTCACTGGCCCATCATCAGGGACTGCACAGTTGCATAAAACAATCGTTTAAAATTTCTACCATCTCCAGTATGTACTAGCACTATCGTAAATTCGTCAGTGTGTGATTTATAGTAGACGGATTTGTGCACATTAATTGGAGCAACATCAGTACCGTGAACACATTCGAACCAACGGCCTGCTACAAACACTGTGCTAAAATCCATCTACTATAAATGACATTGACGAATTTATGACAGCTTTTCTACATGTTGGAGGTGATAGAAATATTAAAAGATTGTTTTATGTAATCGTGTACTCCCTGATGATGGATCATTGGGGCCTGAAATATGTAGGTGTTGAGGTATTATTGTGATTGTGACGAATTGTGTGCATTTGTTGCTTTACACTGTTGTAATTATATTTTTCTGGTTTTGTATACCAACGTGGTTGGTTTATAAATATCCGCGGTTTAAATTATTGGTGTAGTTGATATAGACTTCTTGTAAAATATGTGCAATACATTTTCGAAAGTATACAATCTTTTTAAGGCACATCTCTGTACTGGGGTTAATCATGCATAATTTTGTACGGAGAGAGGTCTTCACATATCTAGAAATTATGCATTTTTTATGCTTATACATTCAGGAATTTCGCGACTGTACAAAAATTTGAAATTTTTTCTGACGAACTTAAAGAGAGGGAATCCAAAATGGGAGACTTTTGCACATCAAGTAGCATGAAGCAACTGAAAAAAGTGATTTCCATAATTTTTTCCATGGAAATTCTTTAACTCTTCAAGGATTTGGTTGACAACGGATGAGCGAAATGTCAAAATTATTCATTTCAGATTAACCTTTCCAGGAACTGATATCTTCTTCGTCGCTTATATAAGTTATGACTCTTACCTTTTAGAAAGAATGAACGAGACGACATTCTTTCTGAGATAAAGCAGTATGCTGATATCGGTATGGAGAAGCCACTGTCCACATTGTGAATATATTGAATAAGAGTTCGCAGTAAACTTATCATGGATATTTCTTGAATTTGAGGGTTGGCCGAAGACCTAAGCACTCTGTAGCCTGAAGACACCAGAATGTAAAATGTGTAATACACAGGCTTTCATTTTGGACGAAAGTTTTGCACTTCTTTTATGGCCCGTGTAGAGAATTCTCAGTATCTTAAGCGAGAGATAATTTATGTTAGCTGAACAAATATTGGCCTCTGAAACATGGCTCTATTCCAGGATGTTAATTAGTTGTTAATTCTATACTTCCCCGTTTAGCTCCACATTTGTTATTACTCAATAAGAAAGCCTTAACTGAATTGCTGAATGGAACGTAACGTGATTTGATTGATTTGTTTTTAACTGGTTGGTAACCTACCGTCACGTTTTCTTGTAAATGTACACTCATCACTATTAAGAATAGGTTTATTGTAGATAAAAGTTTCAAGCTAAATTCTAAACGGGTGTTTTGGCGTGACATAAAATTACTGTACCTACTGAATTAGCCTTGAAAATTCTGTGACTTCGCCAGTTTTATAGGTCTGGCCTATATCATATGGCTATAAAACTATTACAATAAAAATTTCATCCCAAAAGGTCAGTTATGTTGCGTAGAGGTCAGTTTCTAGAAAATCCTACAACACATTCATCATCCGTTATGTCTCAGAGTAGCTATAAGCATACAGTGATTTATGTATCGACTTACTCGTAGCAATTAGTGATAGTGTGATAAGCGAACTGTGAAAGAAGAGGAAAGAAATTATAGTGGTCTAATTATACTACATCTCTGGAATTAGTTTGGTGGGCCTGAAAGAAACCACAATGAGTCTCCAGTAAGATGACTGGTGTCTGGGCTAGATCTGAAATTAGGACTTAGTGAACACGAATTATAAGTGCTCTTCTGTCTATCGCGACATCCAGCGTAGTACTGTTGTTTATAGGCTGTTAAATGAGATTGTTATGACCTCGTAAAACTTTTTCTCTACAGGAGTTTTGGTGGTAGTTGGATGTAAGTTGAGAGGAGTGGACTATTTTGTTGGAGCGTAGTTCCGCACACTTTGACCGCGTAATGTTGGAGGTGACATCTGGTGTGGAAAACCAATTACCGACAAAACTCGTGACACAGAAAGTGTGTTTAAAAGAGGGAGAGTAAAGAAGTTGATGGTTGCCATGGCAGTGGATTGTAACCCTTCTATATACTTGGCCTAAGTATACTGCAGCGTCACATCATATATCTCCTCAGGCTGGTCTGTAGTAGAAACTTATACCGTATCTCCATTTCACTCTTCTTGTTCTCAGAAGCGAAATGGAGCGGAATTAAACACAATATATATATTTTCGGAACATCCCTGCATTCCTCTTGTCGCTGCAGACACCCATGTAACTGTTTATACCTTGTTGTTTACCTGCCATATATTACAGCTCCTGCCCCATTAGTGGAGATCAGCGCAAGGATGGAGAATGAAGGACAAGAATAAAAAATAAGTAAACAACAGAAAAAGCAGCAGGTTCAGGAAGAAGAAAGTAAGTGACAAGAGGTATGGGAAACAAGACGACTGGGATATAAAAATGTGCACTTTCTTCCTAATCCCAAAAAAAAGTAACTCTTTTTGTTTTTTTTAAATTATGTTTCCTACCACAAAAAGCTCTTGTATTCACTTCATTCTCTCCTTTGTATCTTCTTCCCGTGCATTTCCACTTTTATATTTGTGGCTGCTTTCGTTCTTTTTTCCGTTGTTTCTTACAAATTTTTTTATTTTTCAACATGTCATAAGAAACAAGAAGTTGACTCAAGATATGACCATGTTGACTGTGTGTTACACTTCCATTTATCCACTGTTATACATTATATCTATTTATGTATCCCATTACGTCACAATTTAAATGAGTTTCCAAGGCATGCACTACAATTTCCTGAAATTCAATTTGGCAAACTAAGCGGTGCTCCCACCTAGAAATAATTGTTATTGGAAAAAGTCGACGTATTACCATGCGAAGCACAGTTTAAGCCTCGACTGCTTCTTTACGACTGTCTCTTTGCAGCAAATACTGCCACCTGGCTTACGTATCCGTAAACATAATGGTGCCTTGTATTGATATACAATATAGGAACAACAGATAAGTTTTTGTATTTTATATATATATATATATCTGTGTATAAATGCACAGAAACATACATTCATTTTTTACTACTGTATCCTTTTGTCCCAGTCATTTTTTTCTGTCTTTTCGAACTTGTGCAATCTGTTCCTTCACTAACAGAGCTTCCCACAATATTTTACTGGCGCAGCGCCCTATCTGGGCGGTCTGCATGCATAGTGAAAGCTGAACTTTTATAACGAGAGACCTGTCTTGTGGACTCAGTTTATTTACTTTTATTTTCTGATAAACGTCGAGTATTGACAAGGCATGCGACGTTAGTTGGAGCTGGCGCAACTCCATGGCGAAATACTCGCTAAGTTTCTCAATAACACGTTAATTCAGCTTCTTGTGTGTATGAACGCTGTTCACCCACTTCTTAATACAAAAGAGTTGCATTCAACTATTTGAAAGGACTTCCGACGGGGGGCCAAGAGCAGTAGCACTGCTGTCGAGGGGATAATCCCACCGCAGAACACCCCTACATGCTGCACACTGCTTAGGCACATATCCGTTTTGGCGCAGATAACAAAATTGCTGACACATTTACGTGCGTTTCGTAAGTATTTCCTAATGCACAGCCACGGTGACTACATGTTTGATTTCGGGAAGTTCTTTATTTGTTTATTTGTACATTACAAACATAATTCTCAGAATAAACACCGATTATTCCCTAAAAGGATTTAACCGGTTTGTTTTTCTAAGGTCCTGGGTCCTTTTCCTCTATGCGTTCAGAGTCGAAGTTTTATGCTTTACGACGCTGACATTGTGCTTTACAGGATGAATGGCACTGTCAGTGTCTCACATTATATAGCGTCGAATTATGTGATGATATATAAAAAATTAATGTACATAATGTAAATGGAAAAGGATAAGCTTGTTAGTTCACCTAAAGAGAATGGAGGAGGATAGGATGCCCAAAAAAGATCTTCGCTCAAGAACTGGAAGGAACTAGAAAAAGGGGAAGACCCAGGAAAAGATGGAAAGAGGAAGTAGAAAGAGATCTTCAAGTGCTGGGAGTGAGAAGATGGAGAGATTTGGTGGCAGATAGGAAAAAATGGAGGGACATTGTTCGACAGGCCAAAGCCCACAGTGGGCTGCAGTGCCAATGGAAGAAGAAGAATGTAAATGGAAGCCGTCTGAATCTAATTTGAAGTACTATCTTGCAATTATCTTGGAGCGACTGACTGATTGGCAGAAGGTACAATAGTATGTATAGTTAGCACCGAGAGCTCCTCAAGTTTCGGACAATTCTGAGCGGTCGCTAGAGTGTTTTAGACTTCAGAGAGTAGCTGCGTCATTCTTGCAGCCCCTGCTGTCCGTGCAGAGGATTTATTTGTGGACACGGTCGTGATTTGTTGCGCAGTACTTGACCCTGCGTACCACTCGCATTCCGGAATGTGCTTTAAGAGGAATGGTTCAAGGTAAAGATGGATGGACACAGAAAAAGGGGAACTCTATAGAGACGCTGTGGCTTGAGATCTCGCAGAAACGGAGGTAGCATGATTAGAATGGAGACTGGTTAACAGGTCTGTAAATGTAGAAAAGGTAAGGGATTCTGTGTGCTTAATTATCACGCCATGATACATAAGGACCAGAGGAGCTGAAGTTCACTAAATGGGCCCCAGAATCTCTACGGAAGAAGAAGCGAAGCGACTTTAGAGGGATTCGAATCGGAGACACATAATATGGATTTTACTAAACTGTATTAAAATAAAAATCGTTACAACTAAAACATTCTGTTGTCAATATTTAGCAATTATTACAAAGTGTTTGGGCCACCATACCAATTTCTAAGCGTACAAAAAAATGCAAAATACGTGGGAGGTTAAATATAACTGTAATTCTACAAAAAGGAAAGAGATCTCATTTTTTAAAAAAGGAAAATAATTGATAAGGAATTCATATTTCGAAAATAATTTATTGTATTATATATACTCTAACTATCCTGCACCTATGCAAGAATACTGCGTTAAAAATTCTAATTTTTACACTATTTAAGGTTCTTTATGGTTTTTTGTGGTTATTCCTTTGGTTTTCTTCACATATATAATATATTTTCCCAACATAATCATATTCACCATGAAAACTATGTCGTAATGTATAAACTGCAACCTCACTCTGCAGATTTCCTTTAATACTGAACCTTGAACTAGTTTACACTTAAGAAAAGAAAAAACGATAACCCTGAAACCTACTCGATACAATTCGCCTGAAATATAATTGTATATTGTAACAAAACCCTCAAGATAAAATAACCTCAAATAATTTAGAAACTAGAAACTTCAAACAATATACTTGCATACATGTAAGGTAGCTAGCATATTCACAGTTACCATAAATATTGTCCAGAACATAAATTCCTTATTAATTATTGTTCTTTATGTAATGGTGAGATAGCATTTCTTTTCATAGAACATAAAATTTTATTAAAATTTCTAATTATATTGTATTTTTTGTATAACCCGAAGAAGGTCAATACTAACACTGACATAAAAAATTTTAGTTGTGTTTACGGTTTTAGTACAGCTTACATGTGTCCACTATCATATATATATATATATATATATATATATATATATATATAGGTTCATTGTCTTTTCTGACGGAGGTAATTCGAACTCGAGCCGATGCAATAGTTACCACATTTTATCTCGCAGGAATAACCTTCTAAAAAGGAAGTAAGTAATTATTGAACTCTAGATGTATTCGCCGTTAATTCATGGAAGTTTAAAATTAAGTCGTTTCCTGGAATTTAAATATAACATTCAACAACCACGCTGCAGCCGTGTTAATGCAAGTGAAGTCTCTAGGAAGTTAAATATAGGCCTTATATATTTAGTAAAACTTTCTTCAGATATCCTTACCATCTAGCTAGAAAAACTGTTGTGTGATCTTTTCAGGCAAATACTTGTGAATTTTACCTCGTTCATATCCGTGCACTCATTGTTTTAACTTTGCTGCTAGAATATATCAAATACACTCCCTGAATGTGACCCATTAAGGGTTAAAATATGTTGGGAGTGACTATGGTCTTAATAAAGTGAAAATTTAATAATATGTGAGTGCATTTGTCAATATTCATTCGACTTGTGAATTTGTCTTGTGGATTTGCGTATAAACTCAACTAAAGTGCTAGCTCCCAATGAATGAATAAAAGTAATTTAATTTTGTTGGTGTTTGAGAACATGGTATTGAGGAGAATATTTGGACCTAGGAGGGACGAGGTAACGTGGGAATGGAGGAGACTGCATAACGAGGAGCTAAATGATCTGTACTCCTCACCCAATATTGTGCGGGTGATAAAATCGAGAAGAATGAGATGGGTTGGGCATGTGGCGCGTATGTGTGAGGAGAGGGAGGTGTATAGGGTCTTGGTGGGAAACCGGAGGGAAAGAAACCGCTGGGGAGACCTAGGCGTAGATGGGTGGATAATATTATGATGGATCTCCAGGAGGTGGGATGTGGGTATATGGACTGGGTTGGGCTGGCCCAGTATAGAGACAGGTGGCGGACGCTTGTGAATCCGGTAATGAACCTTCGGGTTCCGTGAAATGCGGTTAATTTCTTGACTAGCTGCAAACCAGTTAGCTTCTCAAGAAGGACTCTGCACCATGGAGTAAGTAACTATTTCAATATAACTTCTATTTTTGAGTTATATACCTAAGTAAATTTGTTCTTCTCTTTAGTTAAGCACCTCTCTACGAAGAGGTACGATAAAACGGTAAGTACAGCTCCAAACATTCTGAATCCCGTCACTGTTTGTAAATGAATAAATAGCTTCACAACCTGCCATATTCATTCTCAAGGGACAGCATGCTGTTTAGGACTAGATTTGATTTCAAAGCTCTACAACAGAAAATAATTCCTGCCTGTGCCTGGTATCAAACCGGCCAGTTCACAAAACCTATACTTCCTAAAACATTAACTTTTAGACAAATCAGTTTTCGATTGATACACATCGATGGATACGAAGACAGAGAGTTGAGTCATATCTCGTAGTAGCGAAGATATCTTTACTCTGCGCGCATAAACGCACAAAATTCGATCGTTCTGAAAATATTTAAATAGGCCAGTCAATATCGTGTGCAACGAAATACACACATGACCTTCAGTGAATTTCATTATTGTAACGGACGTTCCATCATCAAATGAAGAGTGAAACAATATTTACTAATACAGTAATAAAAACGCCCAGAAATATTATGGAATATTCTCCATATTGTTGAAGTGATGTGAGTCCATGCAGCAGAGGTTTTGGTTACGTTTCCAATAATCCTTTTCCTTTTTCATTTTATTTAAACAAATAAACTTCATTTTTTTCATATTCGGTTCTTTCCACCGGTCAAGCGCTGTCTTTGCGTAAGTAGTGTGCGGCCTTAAGCAATCAGTGTGTTCTCCGTAAATTCGGGAAACACGACCTAAAATCCCTGGAGAATTTTATCACCAGTAACGACGCCGTCAGAACCGCATGTCTCGAGGGACGCGTTCTTCTGCTTGTACCTCATATATTCATACCACAAAGCTTTAGACATTTATTCGCTTCCAGGACACACAGTGCCAAAATCTGACATAAGTTAGTTGAATTTACATTTTTATTTCCGCTTATTACGATTCAATTGTTACAATGTGAACAATTCATGCACGTTACAATAATGTTATAAAAAGCAAATTCCAAACTGTTTCGGGCCTAACTGGACCATCATCAGATAATGCACAGTTGTATAAAACGTTCTTCAACACTTCTATCATTATTAGTAATTGTTGCACGTTCGTCAATACATGAATATAGTATAGGATATGTGCAGAGTAATTTCGGGAGCCTGTAGGTTTGTGCTCAAGACACATTCAGAGGGTTGGGCGATTGTTTTATATAAATATGCACTCCCTCAAGATGGGCTAGTTAGGCCCGAAACATGTAGCAATTTGCGTGTTAAAACATTATTGCAATTATGACGTGTGTGCGTTTGTTGGTCGCATTTTAACAATTAAAAGGAAGTTGCTGCATAATGATGTTCTGCAGCAGCATACTTAATGTAGCAACTCAACTTTACGCGACCTAACAAAATTCTATTCAAGGTAGGAGACCATCGTTAAACGGGTTATGGCTTCAATGCTCCCGTTTTGAATGGCCAGTAATTTCAGTTCTGAATATCGTATGGGCCACCGTTGTCCAATGAATAATACCTGGAGGAAAGGCCTTGAGAAATGGGGTAGAACGTACTAGTTACTGCAATTGTTTTAAGGCCCCAATCACGTCGACCAAAGGAAGTAAATCTAAGTACAAATGCAATTAAAGACGTATTTCGCATGTTTCGAAATTTTAAACGAAGACGGTGTTTTCATATTGCAGACTTAAATTAAGTATTAGTCTGCAACATATCCTGAGTGTTCAATATCTGCATCAAGTGATAGAATTTGCGAAAGCCATGATTTACTACAAACCTGACGGATAGTTAAAGTGACTTTGAGACGCGCTTCTCATCGTCTATTCCCTACACATCTAATCTGAATATTGATTTAATATCAGACAAAACTGAATACTGTTTGTGCCCAGTTTCTCAAAAATATTTGTTTTCCTATTCTATACTGCTTTCAGCGTAAGCAATTCAAAAGACGTCTTCAAATAAACTGAGAGCTTTTCTTGTGTTTGGGAGGTTCCCACTTCGCAACTTGGTTGACAGCAGCTTTCCTGACAGAGGTTTCTCATGAACTGTCTCAGTCCTTGAAAAAAAAACACCGAGATATTTTGATTGGGCACAAACTGCTTTCTTTGAAATCATTTACAATTCAACTGCAGTCAGCCTACTCTCACTTTATGTGTTCTGAATGAATGGGAACATCGTAGGATAAACCACATACCTACAACGACACTCAGCTACAGTTAATGGAGACTGATTTTATCATGACAGCCGTGAGACTTACTCTATCTTACTCTCTCTGTGCTTTCCCCTTTCGTACGAAGCGTCTGTCAAGATTGATCCGTTTTGTAATCTAATTTCAACAAGAAGATTAATGGAAGGACGAGCTACAATCTTACACGCTCTAAATAAAAATCACCACCTTGATATTCTGCGTGTTATATCAAACACATTAATTTATAATAAGTTGTTAATATGGCTTTATTTAAATCTTTAGATGAAGTGGCTGAAGGACAAAACAGACCAGCATACATACGACAAGAACATCAATTAAAAATCGCATTACGCTAAATATATCAAAATTATAATCCCACTAGTAATTGTAATTATAGAGACTAAGGAGGTATAGGAATGTAGTTATTTCCAGCCTTGCTTATCGGCCTGGAAACCAGTCGCGAAACGACTCACAAAATTAGAAGAAATTTGGCAATATGTAAGAAGATAGAAGAAAAGCGATTACAAGCATATATGCCACAGGTAAGAACAGAAATTAAAAAGTGCAGCAGACTATCGACTCCAAAATTCTATGTCTCAAACTACGCTCTCTTTTTGATCGACCGCGAATAATCTGTGTGTCACACTGGTAGATTCTACTGTTCATGTGGACGGTGTACACGTTTACATTTCATTTTATCTGCCTACATGGGTCATTAATATAAGGTACGTTGCATCTGAGATATGAAAATGGTGTTCAAAATATTGGTCGGAGTAAATGAAGAAAAAAATCAACTTGGGAAATCAAAACGTAGACTGGAAGATTATATTAAGATGATTCTTGGGGATATGTGATATCAGACTGTTGGGTCCCTTAATTTGTATCAGGAAAGTTGCCTTTGGTGGTTATGATCTTCGAAACCTACTTTTTTTTGACATTTAAGCCTGGAACTAAATCACAAAACACAAAACCATTGCCTACAGAGGAAAATATAGTGATTTTATCCATATCCCTTTTAAGACAACAACACGTGTTCAGCTGCTGAGTACATGCCAATGCAACAGTGACTTCTTTAAGGTAGATATGGGAGATGCCCTCATTATTTTTTCTTCATTATTCTGTTCAGTCATAGTTTCGGATGCTACTTTGAAACGTGTCACGAATGCAGACTCTGAATCCTCACTGACACAGTGTCCACAATCGTTTGCGCACCTCATACCAAATCCCGTAACTTAACGACTGGGAAACGGTATTATTAAATAATATGAATTGTGACGTTTGAAGTTTGTCTGTGGTCACTATAAACGTCACTACTCTCATCCAGGATGTTCAACTGCTTATTTATTTATTCATAGTAATTTAAAAACCTTGTCATTTATCCATGTTCTGTAGCTTTAAGCGGTAAACTTATTAAGGAGTAATGCAGGAAACGGGTGTGAAAGAAAGCGGTCCTTTTAAAATGTGTGGCACTTAGCTCAAATTTACATGGAAAAGCCGGGGAAGAGCATGAAGGACGTCAGGATAAAGGATCTCGGCAATCGAATACAGGACATTCCGAAAAGTTGGGTAAGTAGGTGTCGGAGATTTGGCGGTATATCCTGTATTTGTGTTACAAATTAGAAGTTACGGTCAGTATATTGCTTGGAAATTTTGGTACGTACTTGCCTCAGTATTTGACTTTATATTCCGGAAGGCAGTTATCAGTCGGTGATGAATTAATCGATTAATTATTTCACGCCTACCTTCATGTATCCAGAGAGCAGTATGCACGTGACAGTGCAGCTGTACGTCAGGAATTTTGAGAAATTACGACACGTCACGCTGATGGCAAAAATATTCTTTATTTTTCATGAACTGCTTTAAGATATTAGTGTTCTGGCTGAAATTTAAGCAGCTTCAAAACAGAGACTTGCCACTGCACGTCGCGGCACTGCGGTCTGTCTCTTAACTGTTCTACGTTCTGCCGTTGTCCGCTAATATATTTGGTTGTATTTCGTAAATCTCTTGTTATACCAAAAACAGTTTTCACTCTTATAACCCCTATGGATATTTCTTTTACATTTCGCACCTCTTACTGCAGTGTTTTGAGTCTTCTCTTCTCTTTATTTATAGTTTTTACTCTCTGCCTGTCCTGGTTTCCGTCTACATTTTAGAGCAAGTTGAGAAATATTTTTTTTTACGATATAGTGAAGTCGGTAATTGTAATCGATTAGCTGAAGTATTCAGATGAAGCTAAATACCGCACATATTACAAGCTTTAGGGGTTCACAAATGAAAGCATCATTGTTGATATTTTCTTGCAAAATAGTATAGAGTTATGTCACTTTTCACAGCGGAGATTTTGTGAGGTTTGATATTCTCGGGGTCTTTAGTGTCGAAGCGACAGTTCTGTAGAATGAGGCGTGTGACGTTGGTTAGTGATACCATCGTTTCGGACAGTATTGCTTTCCTCTTTTATTCTGAAAACTGAGAAAAAAATGCCTATAAAATAATAGTAGTCACATCCAGAAAACATTATTCAAAATACGATCAGTGTTTGAATAAAGGTAAAGATAACATCAAAAGTCTATGTAGGTGATATTTCACTAATGTAGTAATTTAACCAATGATGGCATACCCTCCATATGTAGATAGGTTATAAATGAGAGAAAAGTAAAGAACTCGACGAATTTGATAATTTATCCAATCTGCTTGATGAACTGCAGCTTCATGTACATGCTCGAGTAGGGAATACAGAATGATAAGACACAAATGAAAGACATACACAAATGCAGGTTAAAGAGGAAGAAGGGGAAGAAATGGGGAAGTGAGGAACAAAAATAAACATAGAGGAAATACCGCAGCAAGATGATGAAAGATGACAAAGAAACACCATTAACACAGGACAGAAGGGACTTACGAGAAAGAAGAGGTAACCTTAAATGGAATATTCGTAATATTGGTGGCTGTGGTTGCGGTGATATTGGGGTGAGGCGACTGCTGTGGCAGTGGCGGTGGTGTGACTGTGGCAACAGCAGTGGCGGTATGTACAGCGGCAAGGAATGACCGATCTTGAAGAAATTAGCAAGTACTGCATAGAAGTACATAGCTCATTTAAAAAGTTTTGCGGATGTATTAGTTCATTTGCAGCAGCATACTGCGACAGTGTAACATCGCGTCACAGTCGTTGGTAGCTTCGAAAAGAATTTCTTTCAAGCGTCCTACAATCAGAGTCGCCTTGATAGGAGGGATAGGTCACTCGTTTTCTTCATAAGCTTCTTCCCTTCCTAACTTTTTTAGAGCCTCAGATTTCAAATTTCTTATGCTCTTGCCTAAAATTTGTATGTATCCCCTTTAAAACTTCAACTTGCGATATAAATTTACGGCTCATAAAGTTGTGGCAGTACAAACAATCAGTCTACAAATATTTTGGTCTGTTATAGTATAATTTATATTTAACTTGCAAGAGAATCTTAAAATAACAACGGAGCACTTCCCAAGTTATTCAGACTACAATTTGCATGAAGTTGTCCAAACCACAAATCAATAAAATAAATGGTGCCCGGAACATGCTAGTATTTTTTCCTCCGTCTACCGACAGATATACAAAATAAGCTCTGTGGAGAAGATTCGGAAGATTTTTTAATGCTAGGACTGCTTATAACAACATGTTCGTCTTTCTGTCGGCTCCTTTCCCCATGATCTATTACCAACATTATGCATTGCTGTAGTAGAACAACATTTAATTTTCTACGTCTTCCTTAAGTTGCACCTACTACATTAGACATTTTTGCATTTTGTGTTTCTAAATCTTGAAAGAAATGCAGACCTACAATTGATTTCGACGCTAACCCGAATTGCAATGAAGCTGCCCGTTCTGGGTTGGAACTAGGGAACAGGCTTCCCTGAGATGTAACGGTTTTATTACTCATATATATTTTACGTCTTTACGTCGGCAAGCCAAAGTTTGTTCTGCTCACCCTGCAAATTCCGGCCTTGGGTTCTCCACTTAGCAAAGTTTGAGTTGCAGGTGTTCGGGGATCGTATTACAGAACTGATGTCAGGTGGCCAACAGAGTAACTGACGTTTGTGGTGAAAGCATTATCCACGTGATCACTTCGGTAGTATCAAGGCAGCGAGCAGGATATAAGTATGTGTGCTCTGGTGAACATTAAATGGTTCGAATTCTATATAACAGGCTGTTTTCTGTAATTTCGAATTTGCTTGTCTTTCCTGTCGTGTATATCCCCCCGATATTCCTTGTGAGGAAAAGGATCGCTAGAAAGACCGAGTACAGCGGATTTCATCACCTTTCTGCGCTCTATATTTTACCTACATAAATATGTTGTAGCAAGATGGAGGCAACAGAAATTTCGTTATAAGAACAAGAGATGTGATAAACTGAGAAATGAGGTTGTCGCAATAGAGGTAAGTGAAACAGATTTACGGTGCAGCATTTAAATTGAAAATGAATTGGCTATTAAAAGTGTCTACAGGGCCTAAACGCAAAAGGTGAAAAGTTTCGATACGCCCAGAGAAGGACAGATTAGTTATCGTAATGTCAAAATGAGTAGGAAGAAGAAAAGTCAAGTGTGTTTTTACATGGATAAGACGACTTTTTTTTAGGCATGTTAGCAAAAACTGTTTTAGACACTTAAATTTTGACGTCATGGGTGTTTTGCGTAAGGAACATACCGCTTTCTGTTTTTTTTTTTTTGTGCTTCTGAAGTATTTCCTTGTCTGAAGCAAAAGCGTACGTTGTGTTAGTTTGGAAACTGAGACCAGTGAATAATACTTTGAGCAGTTGCAATATCCGAAGGCTACGAAATTTCATCAAAGACTGGTACCGATTTTGTTACGAAAGTAGGAAAGCCCATCCCCCCTTCCCCTCCCCCAGAAAAAACCTTGAGTATTAGTACGTCCATTCGCTTCAACTCCGTTTCTTGCGTAGATAGCTTGTTTTGTTAATGTAAACTGCAACAAAATTAACTGTTCACGAATGAAAGATATTTCTTTGTACACTTGGCTGAAATCGGGATTCGTACTTTGAAAAATTTCATACATCTGCTTCATTTGATCTCTTTTATCTGTCGCCCGCCTTTTTGCTGTTACTCCGCTATGAAATTATAATTGGCCATCCGTAGAAAAAATGTTGTCTGGGATAAATATAAATCCTTCCTTTAGTTTCTGCCACTCTTCTCTTGTTATAAACGCAAAGACTTTTAATGGCTTTCGAAAATTAATGAAGGCCTTATATGTAATGCAGCAGGATGTGGAAAGTCGGTGAGTTTTAAACAATTACAACTTCATGTTGGCAGAGATCCAACGTTTTTTATATTCGCTAAAAACTTCATTATTCATTTGAAGCCGCCAGTGTGTTCTCGTATCCCTCAGGAAAGGAATGAACCTCAATAAGCAAGGGAAGAAACTGCTGGAAGGGAGGAAAAGCCTAATAGCTTATGGTAACTCTGCTGTGCTTTTCCTTCAATCAATCTTCCTCCTTCCTTTGCTTTGCCTTTCCAGCTTCCCTCGTCATGCTGCAGATCTGCTGTATCTTCTCCAGCACAGACTCCAGCTAACGAGAGCCTACACACGTAAGACTGGGCGGCTTTCATGTTAAAGCAGACAAAGTCGCAAAATCAAAAGGGATTAAAATTCGCAATTGACTAAACATAAAGCCTCGGTGAATTAATCGGTTACACATATTAAGACAAAATAGAAAAGTTTAATTTGCTACTAAACAAAAACAGAGGAATGATTTTATGTATGAAGAAGAAGGCATTTCTATACTTTGCTTTGTCAATGACTTTGTCTAAAACGTAATGTGAGGTGAGAAATTTATCTATGAAAATTATGGATTAAGATTACAAAGATTAATTTTGTTCATCTTTATGTCCGACATCCATGACAATTTCTCGTTACTGTTAAAGCACCTTCGCAATTGTGTCAAGGATTCCTTAAATATGTCCCAAAATGAGACGATGAGGAACGTAGGTAATTTGCTTGTACCTCTGCATGAGCTCTGGTCTTTTGCAGTTTCATATATGGTACCTTTCCTTATGGTACCTTCTAACTTTTAGGCCTGTGACCAACATACATTTTAGAAAAAGGATCCTGTCATTCTCGTCCTTTGCATTTGCAGTTCTTGTCTTCCAGCTTTCTTAAAAGTGCAAGAACACGTGTGTGGCCAACAGACAACAAACCCCGGGCTCCAGAGCGCCATGGCGACTAAACTTTGTATGGTGACGGTTTATATTTGTGGGGCCTTAGTATGAACTGTGTTTCATTTGACCGTCCTAGCGCATATAAATTTGAGGTGACTCCAAGAATTTTGGAAAATGTGTGTACTCCTGGGTATGGATATTATTACAGTACAGAACTTTAGTGACTTTGAAACGGCCTTCATGTTAACTTATTTTCTTTATAAAGGTATGCACTGCGGACTCTTTGGTAATGACGCATTGTCGTGTCCACGTGAATATCTGTTGATATTCGCAGATAGACAGACAGGGTGTCATACGTGACGTATTCGAGAGGTGTCCAGTTCAAAACTCGGCCAGGACCTAACAGATATTCTTACCTCCTCCAGGGAAACGCCGACGTATTTTCTCAATGAAGAGGACAAACCTTATCCTTACAAACAATTTCTAGCTGACCATGAACCAGTCGTCGCACCGTCGATAGTTAGCCTCAGAGGTAAAGTAAAAAAGCAAAGAAAATATTTGGTGTGGTATTTATTGGTCTGCAGAACTTTCAATCATTTTGTTCCAAAAAGTATGATAAGTTTCCATCTGAGGTGAAAGGGTGTAGATGCACATAACGTGATGGTCCGACAGAGCTATTGTCAATTACTGGACTGCACATGTCATGTAATTACTCTTACGTTAGTACACAGGACCAGGTGCACACACTTGTTATTAATCAGAGAACAAGTGATTTATTGTAGCTCTCTCCATTTGATCCAGACAGTATGTGACTCCACAGCGTGTTAACTGAGAACACGAATATATCCAGTTTCGGAAATGTTGTGTTGTTTTTGAGTATGAAACGACGGACAAAATACAGGAAACTGGTAATTACAAGTACCTTGTGTTATCTCCATAGTCCCGTGAAATTAACGTGTATAATTTAAATTTTTCTTTTAATTTCGATGTCATACATCAAGACATGAGTTTTATCGGAGATGTAGTTACATTAAATTTTAGTCTTGACGTGTTTTTCTCCCCTGGAACTTACCGTTCTGTGTACACTATATTCTACGGATGAATAGGCTGACGATGATGCTGATGAGAAGGAGGAGGAAAAGGAATGGAAGGGGGGAATTTTTCGAGGATTCATTATTTCTTGACGTGTCATTTGGTTTTCTTCCACAACAAGTTCCTTTTCTCTTCTCGTAGAACGACTTAATTGCTAATCATCTGATCATTAAATGACAGTGACGATGATGATGATGATAATAATAATAATAATAATAAGTAAGAAAAGGGAAAGAAGGATACTGAGACGCCATTTGTACCTTAATATTACAATCTATTATACGGAAGTTAATGCACTATAGTGTTCTGATAAAGCTAAATATTTCTTAAGTGTCTTTTCTCAGCCGGAACCGGTGTATAAAATACTTTTTTAAAAGGGTTTTGTCATATTGTGTATATTTATCGATTACCCTGATATTGTAATTGTCAAAGTATATCCACAATTTCATGCCACTTAATAGTGTCAGGCAGATAATATCAGACCCTCTCAAAGGTGGTTGCCTGTTAACCAAGCACTCTCTAATCGGACTTGCAAGACTATCATGAATTCACTACTTCAGTGTATTGCCCAGAAGAAAGGTTGTAAAAGTCAGCTTCACAGAGTAAATTTCTTTGAAGAACTGAAGTATTTGATTTTTTTCACTTCTGCATACAAAACAAGCTTGTAAATGAAAGACGCTACAAATTAACGATTTGATGTTCCACATTTCCTCTTCTTTATACTAGCCTACCATTCCGACAATTTTTTGTAAATACAAATTCAAAGACATATTTCTCGTTGTTACTGTGCTAAACGTAAAGTCTGGCACCTCGTCCTTCACTGCATTTTACATTTGCAATGAGGTAAAACATTTATCAGTTTCATTTTCAAGTTGGCAATCGAAACCATACCACAATGCAAAGTTTCAAACTTCTTACATTACGTTTTCACAAACGTACATGAAAACACTTCTTATCACTCGTAAACTGCATGTCAGAAAGTCTAGAACGACGTTTGTTTTGTTACAACTAACAATGAATGCAAATTTATCGCAGCTGCTGATGCGAATTTGGACAGCTGTTCTTATTAAATTCCTCATACAAGGGCACATTTAAGAATCGAATGGGAGATGGAAGGATAATATTAAAGCGAAAAGATATAAATGTAAATAATTTTGGTCGATGAAGTCTGTTTGGGATCTGATCTTGTTTCTTGCTTTAGAGGTGGCACGTGCAACCTCCACTGTTCTGTAAGAACTTACTGTGACTGTGCCCGTATCATCCGAAAGCAGGTTTCCTTCCACGAAATACACTTTCGCTGAGTAGTCAGCACAAGTTATGGATTTTTTTTTTTTAGAATAAAAACCGATGCACTGCGTTACGAATAAACTTGTGTTAGCTGCACAGTTTTCCGTTCAGTCACATAAATATTATGCTGTCATTGGTCTCTCAGCTACTGAGATGGAGAAAACAGGAGGGGAACAATGATCTGGTCACATTAAATTATAGAAAACCACATGAAAATGTACAGAGTTAGTTAAAGGAACTATATTTACGTTCTAAGCTTATTTCCACGTCGCTGCTAATACAAAGCCTTCTGTATCATTGACGCATTCTGTTGCTGTTCTCTGCAGTCAGAGGGCCGAAGATAATACTTATCTCTTGTTCACACTTTCAACAATAGAACTTCTAGATTACATTGTGGCGCGGAATGAAATAAAAAGCTTGCGTCATAGTCACAACATGGTCACTGTCCGACGCCACAAGATCACTGTGCTTGCAGCCACCATTACATTAATGGTGACTGCAATGGCTCGACAGAGAGAGCTAACGTTGCCCTGTGTTTCCTGACAGGAACAAGTACCGTGTATTGTATGTTATCTGTGTTCCATATCAGTCTTCAGATGCTTGGCTGTCGTGATACGATTATGTCTCCTGTACGCTCAGCAGTTCGAAACCTTCACTAAAAGAAACTCTGTATCTACCTACACATCTGTCCGGCTTTCACTCTTCCTTCCTCGTCGCGTCGACAACTGTAGCGCAAAAATTATTTCTTTTGACGTAATAATGTCTTACAATTTATTTATATGTGTATTAATCATTTCAAAAGTGGCAACGTAAAGGCTTCTTGTTCTTGTGCTTCTTGTTCTTTTTCTTGTTCTTCTTCACCCGACATTATAGTTCTTGGTGAACCTCAGCCATTCCCAGAATCCCCCCCCCCCCCCCCACTCTCTTTTTCCCCCCACTCTTTATCCCCACCCCCCCCCCCCCCCCCTTTTTTTTCATTTTTCACATACCCACCCACAACCCCCCACCTATTTTT
>Ga0123352_10000299_pt1 | contig 59663 bp, 39 predicted proteins | sample TergutLab28metaG_FD_89700 | JGI IMG/M metagenome (GOLD analysis project Ga0123352, IMG submission 89700) | Labiotermes labralis P1 segment gut microbial communities from Petit-Saut dam, French Guiana - Lab288 P1 | ecosystem: Host-associated > Arthropoda: Insects > Digestive system > Gut ... | reverse complement strand
TTTTATATTATATTATATTATATTATATTATATTATATTATATTATATTATATTATATTATATTATATTATATTATATTATATTATATTATATTATATTATATTATATTATATTAATAAATGCCAACACAGGCATATTTCATTCATTTCAGGACAGTGACATCCTACGTAATATCTACATAAATTTTTTTAACAAAATTCCACCCGTATTTTTTATTTAATATATATCTTAGCACATTCATTTTTACACGGAATACCTTAAACTTGTGCACAGATTCAAAAAGTTGTTTAATATATCCTTTGTAATGCGCCACCCTAAGGATTGTCACAAATGTGACCAAAACATGTAGGAGGCACATTATGTATATAATATAGTGCACGATACTCTTAAACGTTTATATGCATTGGTTGGTTTCACCATCACATGGAATCAGCTTAATGCGTGGTCATGGATTATTTAACGTTTTCTTTCTGAGCACATCGCCTGCGCAGAAAGAGTCCTGTGTGATAACACGAGAACATCAGCAGTTTTTTTACATTCAGCGACGTCTGGCTGTCGGCTTAGGTATCGTTACATTGTCCCCTTTCCTTCCACTAGCAAAGTCTGAAATTCTTGCCTTGATTGAATTCCTTGCATTCTATTCTTTTCCCATTGCCACGCTTGCGCAGACAAGGCACTAACAGATATTAATATGCCAGTAACAGGAAAAGAAACCGAATTTTGGTTATAATTATAGGAATCTATCTTAAGAGGAAAAATAGGATCTTCGCTGAAAATTTCGTGCATTTGAAGAATGTCAAATTCACGGTTTTATTTCTACTGTAATTGTAAACAAAATAATCACTTAAGATTTACATGCAGTTCAGCTTACGTTTGTTACAACAAAACAGAACTAACTGTTTTTCCAGTACTAAAAATTGTTAATACATATCTGTCAGTAAGGAGCTTTAGAATATTTTAATTGTGAAACAAATTTTTAAAATCAAAACACGTTATGTTTTATTTAAAAAACGAGATGAGATTAAAAATATATATATAAAGCTATTAGCCGACATTTCGCAGGTACGAGGTTAATGGCAAGGCATTTTACACAGAATTAATACTATTGAAGACAAAGTTGTTTAATTTGCACATTTAGAGTTGCAATTACAATTGCAAGCTCAAATGGAATGTATCGCGTTGTGGAACATAAGTGCGTGTTTCTGTTTTAATAACGTCATTTTCGGCTTTCTGTGTCCCATTATATAAGGGGCAGTTCAGAGCTAATACCGTTCCATCAAACAGAACACACAATTACGCAACCTTGTTCCCACGCAAATCAACACGCATTTCAGTGCTGTTAGGGATGAGTGATGAAGGCAGTTCATTTTTGTTCTGCCCTGCCAGTGTTTTTCATCAGTGCACGGATGTGAGGTACCATGTGATTTTGGGTGCTGGTGCAACTAACCCAGACTTACACTGAGCAATTAGGTTACTTTTTTGACGTTCAGGTGACCGTGCATCGTGATAAATTATTATAATAAAACCAACTAGATGCACTAATTTCTCAATTTTTGGAATAAAACTCTACATGTTTCGGACAGTTCCTGCTCCCAAGCTGTCAGCAACCTGTATGACATATACCATTGCTGTGTGTACAGTGAAAAACTCCTGGTGATGGACAGAGGAACTGTTCGAAATATGTAGAGTTTTATTCCAAAAATAAATTTCAGAAATTAGTGCATCTAGTTGGTTTAATTAGAAGAATAGGTTACTCTTTGGATTATAAATTTATTACGTCACACAATTAGAACATCTGCTTATTTTCTTAGTCTAATTAGGAGTATTATGATAAGAAAACATATACAGGACTTGTTTCTAGTCTGCATTATTATAGAGAATTCTTGTTCCATTTGTATAGATGTGTATCCATAGTCAGACATAACTGTTATTAGCATCATAAAAATGAGGTTTCCAAGTTCGGCGCTCAAACGTTGTGACGGTTGCGAGGGCGAAATTCAAATGAAAAAAATTGAGAGGAATATTTAAGCAAGTAACTACAAGCTGTTACAAAGTTACAATGAAAAGTGCCAAGATTACCGTTCTCTGGGACATGACACCCCAACATTTGGCACGTGATTTACACCATTTTTTATGAGTTTCCTGCCATCACTTTCAGGTCGGTCTTTTAGGACTATTCAGAACTCAAATATCCGCTGCTCCAACAAAGTCAAACTTCGCCAAAATGGCAGTGTTGAAATGGTGATTGTGACTGGTACGTGGTCTGTCACCGTCACGTGGTATTGCTCGAAGTACATATTTTACTTTCTTTAGTGTATGATTTTCGGCATCTAATCTTAATGAAAAGGACTTTCTGTTAGTTAAAAATGATTCCAGTGTTGGCCTGTATTGATATAAACACTATACTTTCATTCTGAACTTAGAGCAAAGTTGATGCTCATGGAAGTCATTATTTCTGAACTCTACCCTATCTGCAATCTAATGCGTAATTATTTCAGTATTTTGCTTATCAGCACGCGTAAACACTGTCAACATTACTCTTCATTCTCGATAAGATTTTTGTGGTTTGCTTATGTAATCGTTATATCCGTAATGAAATTTAACAGCTTAAAAACTACCGGGAAGTAGTAATGTGGGACACAGACAAAATTTATGGACAATGTGCCAAGTTGCTGCATTGTAGTCCATGTGCTAGTCGAGCCTACCGGTCGTTCGGTCACGACCAACTGACGAGATATTACCGACTGCGTCACTTCCACACAGATAATTTTAGCTTGTTGTCACACTGTAGGGCACTGCAGTTGAGGTCTTTCCATAATATAACAACAAAAGAAAATTTTACTCCACTTCTATCGACCTAATGTTTAATTTTCCTTAAAAATAAAATAATAATAATAATAATAATAAACTTAAAGCATATTTTTCAGAAAAGCTGGAGGTTACTTAAGCGCAGACTATTTATTGACGATCAGAAGCGGCCCATACTGAAGAGACTGTAAGAAAAGTGTTGAATAATTCCCATTTATTTTAACCACAATTTCTGAAATGTTAAATACGTACAAAAAGCGTAGAAATACATTTTACTTGCAAATATTGCAGCACACCATTTGACAGACACTGAACTAATATTGTTACTGGCAAACTTAACACATGGTTATACACAGCAGGCGCACGTGGAACGTAGCACGCGGACAACCGAAGTAGAGAGGATAAGTTTTGCTTAGCTCATGAACAACGTTTATTACAATTGCGCCTCTTTTATTGTAATTTTATCGAACACGAACTTGTGGCCAGGGGTCCGAAATGACGCACATACTGACAACCGACAAAAAAAAATGTCGATCTCAAAGAGGTGTTCAGACCGCACTAGCTGTCTATTGTCCCCAGTTTACAGGCTTAGGAACAAATGACTGCCAGACGAATAACATGTTTGCTGCAAATTGTTCGAATTATGTACAGTTACTTTGTTATAAAAACAATATATAGATGTTCAACTATATTCTTTTATGCCTAAAACCTATTCTGAAGCGAACTTGAAAACAGTGTAGATATTTACTGCGTGCATACAACGTGGCTTGGAACAATGCAGGAGCTTTTCGAATTAAAACAGAATTCTGTTCAATACCCGACGATGCTTTGGTAAATGTTATGTATTGTCTTTGCCCTCTCCGCCGGTTAGTAAAGGCGGCATGTCTATAACTTACTTTAAGCGGTGCCTCTCATACGAAATGAATAATTCACAGTTTATTTTTCTATTGTGCTGAAATTCACTTAATTGTATTGCGTAAATACATTTGCGAAATTAACTTAGAGTCCATTGCTTGAATAAAAATTTCCAATTTGCTTTTATAAGAATTCAGTTGGTTAATTCAGTCCAAATCCTTGAGTAACAATAATAATGTATTATATTACACAACAATCGCAAATGGTGCAAAGTGCGTTATTTTCAATAATGCTGTGCCAAAGGGTCTTGTCAAGGGTCTAAAAATTATAAACTTGCAATAAGGCACCTCAGCAACAGTATAAGAGCGGCTATAAGTACAGGAATTGTGTCAAGCTGTCAGCACATTTCTACATCGTAATGCACTCGTTGAACAACTTTTGTAATGACTGTAGTATAAATCTAATTTTAAACTAACCAGTGTAACATTCGAGGAGGAAATAGTAATCATAATAATATTAATATTGATATACATAACCAGAGAATGTGGCGCGTATGTGTGAGGAGAGAGGGGGTGTATAGGGTCTTGGTGGGGAAACCGGCGGGAAAGAGACCACTGGGGGGACCTAGACGTAGATGGGTGGATAATATTAGGATGGATCTCCAGGAGGTGGTATGTGGGTATATGGACTGGATTGGGCTGGCCCAGGATAGGGACAGGCGGCGGACGTTTTTGAGTGCGGCAATGAACCTTCGGGTTCCGTGAAATGCGGGGAATTTCTTGAATAGATGCAAACCAGTTAGCTTCTCAAGAATGACTCTGCACCATGGAGTAAGCAAGCATACATAATCAGAAACCAGTAGGTCGGATTTCGTCTTTGTCGTCGCCGTCGCCGTGGGTGGTGGTGATGGTAGTGGTTCCGGTGGTGCCGGTGTCGTAAGCATTTATGAATATTGTTAATCTTAATTTAGGTATTGTTGTGTCTTTTTCGCAACTACCAATGTTACGAACATATTCTACCCATTGATGTTTCTTGACATTAATTTCCTTTGTTTCTAGAATATTTAAAACCATTTGCACAGAAACAGGTCTTGGACGCTCATATTTTGAAGGAACTGTTAGCGGCGCCACCTGTTTCAGTACATGCCAAGAAACTGCATGGATACTGATATTTTGAAACCCAAAGTAGGTATAACATGTGAATCAGAACACGGAGGCAAGAAACAAGCAAAATATTTTGGTGGCAAAGCTTCCTAGGAAACAGGCAACTAAAAGACCAAGAATGGGATAAGAGGGGAAAATTACGGCAAACAGACTGCGAAGTCGAAAGACGGACAGAATATTGTCAGAACCGTGTAGAGTAGTGTGGAGGAATCCACTGGTATGAATTTCCGAAAGTCACCAGAACAGGAAAAAATTTTACTCCACTCCACAAGTGTATTGTAATGTCTTACCCAAAAAAGATCGAAGCCCAACTTTCATTTACTCTAGTCCGATCGGAGTCCGATCTGTTTTACAGCGTTTTCTGACTACTCTCAACAATACATTTTAATGCACAAATATCACTAATTTTCGGATGGATTAATGGTGGAATGTTATCAGACTCCTGATTCGTCTGGGTATATTCTGGAATTATTTTGGAAATTATGGACTTATTTATATAGCAAAACGTCTGACACTGACTGGGATATTTTGTTCGCCACAAATAGAGGAATCAGAAATTTTTGACAGATTCTTCAGTTACAGCCTACGATCGGCACACAAGATAGTTTCTTCCGTTTGCAGTATATTTGTCCCGAACACACTCAGACTAAATGTAAGGAAAGAGAAACCCGATTTAAAAAAGACTTAATTTTCATTTACATAAACATTATCTAGTTCTTACGTTTCGGACATAGTGCGTCATTTTGCATGTGCCACAGGTGACCGTTTGAGGTTCCCAGACCTCTAGAAGCTAAATATTGAACTTCGAGCGGAAAATTAGCCACCAAACAGAATTGCTCAATCGCCACAGGCTACCAGGCGACCGCTTATAGAGGATCGTGGAAAACTGTAGATATAATATTCGATACGTGTAACTCGAAAGAGCAATATAGCCACGAGTAGAGGAAGAGGGAAATGCGTTGCAAGAAGTACAGCTGCAGCTGAAGTTCAAGCCGGTAATTTGATGCCAAGCAGCGACTCTTGAATATGGTGATCCCTGATTGAAGTGGTTACGATAATATGCTCGAATTAAATTGAACCTCCAACCTGCCTGCGCCCTCAGAATGGATGGTCATTGGTTTGATTCGAATTGTAGCCTACAATAACTTGGAGACTACGCTGAGAATGCGTTTCACGACTTGCATACAATTTGGAACCTTCACAGGCACGTCATCAAACATGGAGAAGTGAAGTAAGAACTGAGGATTGCATTTTGACCATCTAAAAACGCGGATCTTTACAGTCTCATTAATTGTGAGAAGAGTGCCTCAAAATTTTCTAAACCTTCGAAATCCTGGACACAATTAGCTGTAAAATTTGCTTTTGAAATAATTACAATACACAACATTCTTACGTCATAAACTGCTACAGCAATTTTTCAAGCACGAAAGAAAATAATATTTAATTATGACAGAAATGAAACAAACTTTCTAGTCTAGTCTTTGTGTTATATAAACATTGGAAAACGGTTTACCATTTTCTAATGTTTATGTAATAAAAAACTACATATTTTAATAATTTAGACCACTCACTTATTTCCAGAGTGACGGTACCAGATGCCGTACTGATACAATTTGTCCTCCTGAAGATGAGCATAATAGTGCTCGAAACATGTAGAGGAATGTAATAAATGTATTTAAAAAAATTGTGCATCAAGTTGGTAATAAAAATAGACCACCATTCTATTAGGATGCACGGTCAACCAAACATAAAAAAACACCAAGTTTTTGCGGCAAGACATACTGTCTCCAGAAGTCACTTTTAACGATAAAGTCGAGACAGAAATTAGAACTTTTGCATTAGTATCGACCATAAGCATGCCTACAAAGTAAATGTTTATCTTACCTCAAAAATTGCAAACATGGCGACAATGCAAAACTTTTATTTTGCATCGGACAGGCTCTGTACCCAGGTAATGTTGCTAGTTTTAAGTTGTCTTGTGTGTAATTGTTGTTGGTTGGCCGTGTGTATTGTTGTAGTTGTCTTGTGTGTATTTTTGTCATCTTATGTGTATTTGTCGTACTGTGTGTGCATTGCTGGTTTTTTTTTTGTACTTTAGATGCTGGACTGCTGGCTAGAAGTCAGTAATCGGAAGGTCCTACGAGCGGCCATCTCGTCACAGGTTTTTCTTGGTTTCCTTGTATCTATAAGCAAATGCTGAGATGGTTCCCAAGATTCCAAGTTGCCACTACATGCTTCTCATGTAGCCCTCCAGACTTAAATCTAGTAGTAATCAATTTCATGTTTTGTTTACATGTAAAATAACCACTGCCACCGGGTAACAACCCAATTGCAGTAAATAACTAAATAAATAAGTTGTTCACAAAAATCAAGTCAACAACAAATACAATAAAAGGCTACAAAATGTGTGCAACAGGAAAACAGGCAATATTAGATCTGCTGGTCTGTGTCGTGCTGTTCCGTCTTACATAGAACGATGTCTGAGGATTCACAGTGTAAGGGTTAATTCTGAATCAATAGCGAACATGGGGCCTAATCTGTGGGCTGCAGAAGAAGGAGTATCTACCAGGATTTATACGGAATGTTAAATTTCCTTGTAGACTGAAACGCTGCTGTGTAATGTGTGGGACTAAGAGGCACAAAGAGATTTTGAAACAAAGACAAATGAAACTAAAGACTTCCTACACCCACGTTTGCAGGTTGCCCTGCAGCAGTATATAATAGAGCTAAATATATTTTAAAGACCACGTTTCCCGAGAAACTGTGCTCACTTTTAGACTCTTCTTGTTATTTTACACAAAAGCAGCTGACCGTAACAAAGAAGCTGTCACATAGGGTACGCTATTTACAGAACAGAAATTGCTGTAACCGTAACATCCTAAACTTTAGAAACGATTAATAGATTTGTAACTGGAAATGATATTATAGGATTTAGAGACAAACGCAGAAAATGAATAGAAATCACAGACTTCGTCATTTGATAAGTTACAATTGGGGCAGACAGACAGAGAGAGGTTTTGTTTCAACAGACATCTTTGTATGAGGAATGAAGCAGGGAATGTACGTAACGTGTGGGCAATTTGTACGAAAAGCAAACGTAAAGCAGAAAAAGCGAATTAATATTGTAGCTGTTATACGTATAGAAAGATCATGGAAGGTAAAAATGGATGATAATTTGTGCGAATGTGCTGCAGGTAAAAGAAGCCGTTTCGGCGCACAAAGGTCGCACTTTAATATTTCCTTCTTATTTCTTCTTCTTTTTAATGTTGTTGTTGTTGTTGTTGGTGGTGGTGGTGGTGGTGTTGGTAGCGGTGGTGGAGGTGATGGTGGTGGTGGTAGTGGTGGTAGCGGTGGTGGAGGTGATGGTGGTGGTTGTAGTGGTGGTAGCGGTGGTGGAGGTGATGGTGGTAGTGGTAGTGGTGGTAGCGGTGGTGGAGCTGATGGTGGTGGTGGTGGAGCTGATGGTGGTGGTGGTGGTGGTTTTCGTTACCCTAATTTCCGACACCGCCGCCATCGTCGTCTCTGCTGCTGCTAGGATGACAGGGAAGGATTTAGCTAACTGCGGAATATTACACGTGTCGAGGAACTTTCTGTTCAACGTGCATTAAGCCTACGTACTGTTGTGTTTTGTGACAGGTCTCATATAAGCTACCATAATCAAATATTATTAGAATCCTGTGTAACGAATGACATATTGGTATTAATACAGCTCAAGTTTTGAGTTATGATTAATTAAGTACAGATAATAATATGCACGGAGAATTGAATGATGAATAATCTGTTACAGATCTTTGATATTATACGGATATCGAGTAATAAATAGACTTTGACGAGTTTTGTCTGTAGTAGTCTTTAGAACTCACATTTTCGATTAATTAAAACCACTATAAGAATGATTACCTTGACTAATTCTGCAGCATGTTAGGGCGGTATAAATGAAGACTGTCAGGACTTATAGAGCTATATTTTGCGTACCGTTCACAGGAATGAAAGCACACACTCGGAAGTGGAAACAAAAATGGAATTATGTTCATTTGTTAAAGGTCCGATGAAACAGGTTCAGCTAGTGCAGGTCCACAAGGGTCATGTTTTAGCACCCCTGATGATAGACGAGTATGGAGCGTTTGTGGAATGTATTTGGCAGGGGAAAGCCATATAGAAACCTGTTCCAATGCTACTTTGTGCCACGCATATTTTCCATGGCCTGCCAAGGATTGAATCCGGGTTTCGGTGGTGAAATTCCTAACAAACCAACAACCCAAGCTATGCCACGTCCATCATGATCTTAGTGATCCTTTGTCTTGTTGAGTCCTTTACCTCACACTGTAGACAAGAAAGGCAAACAGGTACTCACACGGTCCCTTGCAATGATTATGGTAAGGTGGCAGGTGAAACCAAGAACAATATACCCAAAAGTATGAAAGACTTCTGAACCAGTCGACACACTGCATTCTAGAGAAAGCTATGTCTTCTTTAAAACTTTTATCTCTGTGGCGTTTAAAAGCAACATATACGTAAATAATATGTATTTCAACAACTTTAATTCAATTGTCACGTTTTACTATCTCATTCATTAACATATTTCAAGTTTCATACCATTTCCAAAGCACCATGCTTTAAATTGGAAGTTACATGCAGTATGATCTCCAGTGTATCTGATACATTCTTGTTGTTACTTTGAGAAGAAAGAACTGGGAAAAACATTCGTTACACCTCAGTAGACCCAGCAAATCAAACACAGCTCTTAAAGGTATTCATGACTCTCAAGAATTAAGATGCGTAGATTCAGTTTTTTTTTTCTATTTCTTGTTATTACTTTGTTTGTTTATCAGGAATTGAATCTGCCTACATAAGTTATTTTGTTTGTTATTGTGGCAGTTTAATGCAGCTAGGACCTTTATTCCTCTTTATTAATTAGGCATTTTGTTTCCCACTATCACTAACTGGAGCAGGTAGTATGGAATGAGTAATATTTTGTTTTCTTGCTCAGTACTGTATTTTATTATTTACAGCATCAGTACAAGTTTACAGAGTGTTTAAAAGATAAAGGCACTCCGATACATGAATGTAAATTAAATATTTGTATCACGTACGAATTTAAAAAGAAATTTATTTTCTTTTGTACAAGTTTTCCATTCTTAAAAATCTCAGTCATATACACACACAAGACAGAACGTTAGACAGCATAACTGCAACACTGTAAATTCCATCTTTAGTTAACTGCTATATGTTCGAAATCTTGTTGGATATTCAGTACTTACGTATGCTTGTGGGTGACAGTAAAGTTTAGGTGCCGTGTACCTTGGCTTAATCCTGAGCGGAGGATTGGATTGACATTCGTCTTGACAATAACATCACATGACACAGTTCCTTGAAGAAAACAACTGACGTCATCGTTAGTTATTATATTGTACAGTAGATGTCGTGAAAGTTAAGAACATAAATGCTTGTTCTTTACTGGAAACGTCTGTGATGATATTACGTAACCCAGAGCCACTATGCAATCAAAGCGCACCGGAGGAGAAGTAGGCCTAACTCTTAAGACCACAAATGCACACAGACATCAGTCGACATTTGTTTTCTCTTACGTTATCTCTACACGTAAGATTTAAAACAGTACAGTGTCGGGCAATAAATTCCTTTTTACGTTAGTAATTTTATCATTAATTTCTTAAACAAGAATGTACAAGCAATGGGCAAAGACAACAATTAAAAGTAGTCTGTAATGTTAGTAAGCATGTCTACAGTTTTATAATTTTAAAAAAATGTCTTAAAATATTGTATTTATTTTATTCTCTTTCTAGCAGGTTCAACGTGTGTTGTTTGAGAAATATACATTCTTTCACTTTAATTACACCCATTTTTAATTGCATGTTTACACACAGAACAGAAGGCAAAAGTAAGTCTTTTATCTCACATTCAAAAGAAGAATTATTGGCAAGTTTCATTCTTTTAGAGATGACCTTGTGTAGAATTTGCATTTCACTAGATGTTCTAGTGTACCTGACACGCATATCGTATCCTGACTATTCCTGTCCTCCACTTTCGTTCGACTGTAAATGGTAGCCTGCACGTTATGCAATGGGCAGGTAATTTACGCAAATATCATAACACTACTCTCACGTAACAATATTTGCTCCGCTAACAACTGCATTAGATTGTTCGTGGCAAACCATGAGGAAGAATCATCAAGAAATTTACATTTACCTACTGAAGAAGGCCGTCATAAACGTGTATTCAAAGTACACGTACGTACCAACAGGTTCGTAAAGATTAATAATTTATAACCTTATATATTTATTTGTTTTTGGCATATATTTTAATTACCCTGTTTTTTCAGACCAAATGGAGCCAACACATTATATTTACACACTCTGCGAAATGCTGACTTTCCAGTTGGAAAATCCGTTTAACAATTGTCACTACAAATTCCATCCGACAGAAGTTGTTTAGCGGTCCGCAAATTTTTACGTCGTCTTCGATTACATCTTCGCCTCGGTTACGTCAAACAGCATGGGAATCATCCTGTTAAATCAAAAAGTCTTTGTTGAATATTGTTATCCTTGTCCATATTACATTTCATTTTTGTCTATTTATTTCTTTCGATTCATTTCTGTATAGCAACGAATACAGTTTCTTAATGCTTATATTTATCAAAATGAAAAAGTCACATAAATTGATTCCTTTAAAGTCTGCATATGAAAATAAATCTTACTCTTTAATCAATAGCAAATTAGCCAAAGAATAACATTTCTGAAGTATTACACAGAACGTGGCCCATGCCTGCAACAAATCAGAGCCTCTTTAAAGACCGTTCAGAAATATTCCCTTTAAAACAGCAGGAAAATGAAATAAAATTTTTAGGTATGTGTACGCGAATTTTTACTGCAACAGCACGTCAAACCCACTCCTCAGTTGTCCGACACAGAAATCAGGGACAATCATGGACGGTCAGTATCAAACATTAATATTGTATGATTTTTTCTCTTTTTTTCTGTCGACTTAACGCTAAGATTTTAATTTCAAATTAAAAATAATGAAGAATACCCTTAATTATATTTATAATTACGTAACTGTGTTAAGCACAACCCTTATTGGGTTCAAGTGGTGCTCTGCTTCTCAAGAAATCCCCTCTCTTCCCTTCTCGGTGCCAGGCCACTCATTCCTTTATTCTCAATATCTCGCAATTGGAAACTATTCTGAAGGAATTCAACTCCATCTAAATCTTACATCAGATTAAATTAATATTATTTTTAATATTATTCGACCGTCTGAGAGTAGCCCTGCAGAAAGATCTCTTTGTTTCACATTTACTTTTTATCCACCATTTTCTCCATGTCTTCTACCTGTGTGGCCCACATCACGCTCTTGTATGCTGCGTACCTGTTACTTAAAAAGTAGCCGAGGATCCATGCACCCGGGGTGAAGGCGATCGTGGTGTGATCCCCACTACTAACCTTTTCTAGTACCAAGGTAAATAACAGACGGAGCTAAACTTCCACTCCTCCCAACCCCTTAAGTTTTCATGGCGTAACGCTTAATTACGCAAAAGGACAACGTTACTTGTACGTATATTTTTAACGCCATATTGCTATTTATGGAGTTCAAGAAACCCTATGATTCAATTAGGAGGGAGGTCTTGTATAATACTCTCATTGAATCTGTTATCCCTATGAAAATGGTAAGTCTAATACATATGTGCTTGAATGAAACCTACTGCAGAATCCGGGTATGTAAGCATTTATCTGAAATGTTTCCTATTAAGAATGGTTTGAAAAAAGGAGATGCTTTATCGCCACTGTTTTTCAACTTTGCTTTAGAGTATCCCATTAAGAGGAGTGAGTTAAACAAGGAGGCAATGAAATTAAATAGTGCACATTAGCTTCTGGTTTGTGCTGATAATGTTAATATATTGGGCGGAAGCGTTCATACTATAAAGAAAAACACAGTAGCTTTTGTAGTCGGTCTTAAGGAGAATGAACTAGAAGTAAATGCTGAGAAAATTTAAGTACATGGTCATATCTCGAGATCAGAATGTAGGACAGAATCGTTATAGGAAGACTGATAACAAATTCTTTGAAAATAATGGAAGAGTCCAAATATTTGAAAACAACATCAACGTATAAAAATTCTATTCAGAAAGAAATTAAGAGCAGATTGAAATCAGGGAATGCTTGCTATCATTCTGTGCAGAATCCTTTGTCTTCCAATTTGTTATCCAAAAATATAAAGATTAAGATATACTGAAATATAATTTTTTTCTGTTTTTGGTATGGGTGTGAAACTTGGTTGCTCACATTAAGTGAGGAACGTAGGCTGAGGGTGTTTGAGAATAGGGTCCTGAGGAAAACATTTGGGCCTAAGAGGGACGAGGTAAAAGGAGAGTGAAGAAAACTACTTAACAAGAAGCTTACTGATCTCTATTCCTCACCAAATATTACTCAGGTGATCAAATCAAGAAGAATGAAATGGTCGGGGCATGTAGCAGGTATGGAGAGAGAAGAGGTGCATACAGGGTTTTGGTAGGAAATTTTAATGGAAAGAGACCACTTGAAGGACACAGGAGTAGATGGAAGGATAATATTAAGATAGATCTTCAGGAAGTGGAATGGGGGCACGGACTGGATTGATGTGGCTGAGAATAGGGACAGGTGCCGGGCTCTTCTAAACGTGGTATGGAACTATCAGGTTCCATAAAATGCAGGGAATTTCTTGACTAGTTATGAACTGGTTACCTTGTCAACAAGGACTCAGCCCCACCGTCGAAGTAAGTTAGGAAGTAAGTCCGTAACCGGACAGTTCAGGGCCGATGCTCTATATGCAGTCAAGTACAAACGTATATAAAACTTTGGTTATACATTAATTTCTATAAGAATGTCGCAATTATTATATAAACGTGACACATGGGCTAACATCATAAGAAATGTAAAGCATACAACAGCGTTCAATATAAATACGTGACTTAATTTTCTGATGACAAATTTTAAGTTTAAAATATGTGACGGTTATCTTTCAGTTGCAGATGGAATACAGAGTCGAATGAATATGGACCATGACAATAAAGACGGATATAATTCCATGAATCAGGAGACTTCTTGAACAGCCAGTTATCGTTAATTTAGTATCTGACCATTTATTTGTGTGGTGCCGTTGGTGAACTGATGGACAACCAGTACATAACCAGTCTTATTTTGTGTTATCAAAACTCCCCATCACACGTGTTGACATATAAATCGCCATTTAGTCCTAAATTATTTTGTATTCAGGTTAATTTCATGTTACAATTTAGATGGCGTAATGTTTAAATAAATTAAGCAGTAAAGACGGCACTCTAAGACAGACGCATGAATCAAAACACGCGATGAACCCGCGTGGTGGCAGACAATACACGGAAACCTTGTGCGTATCGACGGTCAGGAATCATAGACTTAGCAGCGACAGTTGAGTACATTTTATTATTCGTTCGAATGCGGAACATAATTCTTGGCATAACTAGGCAGAAACTGTTTTCGACACAGACTCAAATCCATCGATCCCTTCATCAGTTCTTTCATCCATTGGTCACTGACAGGAAGAATGCAATCAGCAGGGAAAGCAGTAGATAAAAAATGAAAATTATAGCATAAAATAAAAAGCAGTAATTCGTTTTTGTCTGGGTTATGAAGTGGCGGGTTCCATTCTCGACGGAGTCACTGGAACTTTTCCTTGAGTAAATCCTTCCCTCCGCACGATGGTTCTGAGGCCTACTCGACCTCTAACAGAAATGATTACCAAGGATGTCTTCTCAGAGTTAAAGACGTCCGGTGCCTAGTGCTAGACTTGCCAAATTAATGTGCCGATTTTCTAGAAATTCTGGGTGTTTCAAACTCCTGGGGCCTTAAGGGTCTGTCCAGGCCTGTAATGGGTTAGCTTTACCTCAAAATTCAACAGATTCTTCTACGTTTCAAGTCAGATGACTCCAGTTAACACCCTCATGTCTATTACTTTAAGATCAATTGTAACATTGTTTACCCATCCATGCCTAATTTTCCAACTGGTCACAAAATTTCAAATTTTCCCACCAATTCATCACCTGTCCCAATCGTGACCCTTTGTCTTCCAAACCCATGTTTAGCTATTTGATCATACTGACAACATAATTAAATAGTACAAATTGTGACGTTTCGCTTTGTGCAGTATTCACCAGCTTCATTCGTCACCCCACCTTTCATCCAAATGTATTCCACCGTACCTTCTACAAAAACACATTCACGCTGCTTTCTCACGTAAACAGTTTAGAGTGCTAGCAACAAATATCGGCCGATTTACCAGTCCATGTTTACGTATTCTGCCTACAGAGTGTGTTAATTCGTTTCCTGTGATTTTTCAGAACAAGCAAACTTTCAAATTATTTGATTTTATTAAGGGCGTCTTATTGTATTGTACTGGCAGTACAAATTGAATTTCGACATTAAGATTTTGCAAGAACTAATACAAGTTATAAATCTTCACGTTTAAAATATAAGCAACGATAAACAAGAGAAAATTAGACGTACTGGTAAAGGTAATATAGAAGACTATTGTGAGTCATTACACTGCAGTTTTATGAAGACACTAGGCCTGAAACCGCAGCATGTTTAGATGTTAACGTGGCCGGTATTCAAAGACGGTGTTTCGTGTATATTTCGTGTGTACAGCTCATTATTTTTTGTGTTAAACACTTTAAGTTAATGCTAAGACATACTGACGCATTTGACGATGTAGATGAAAACTTGCTTCAACACTGACAGTTCTGACTATACGTTCTACCTCCTGTAACATTAAAAAACTGCATTTTGCCACGCGGTGAATTTATGGCTTTCACATGGTTCTTCCAATAAACGTCAGTTACTTCCCTAAACAGCTTTCACCGATAGTTTTTAAAACGAACACGCGCCTCTTTCTCTGTGGGGTAGAAAATGATTTTTATGTATAGTGTATATAAAGGCCAGTCTTCGTAATGATATTCGCAATAAAATCTGTTAGCGGCAAAATTAATCATCGTATACATGTACCCCTTTCATAGAAGAACAAAGTTTGCTGACAACATCACACTCTGAAAGAGATAAATTTTGAAAAATATCTTTCCTGCAACACTTATGGACAGTTATCGAAAAACTCTGGCATACTACTGTGCAAACGTTTTAGGACTTACATGCCGATCAAGCTTCTTCAGCATTGCATTTGTATAACAGAAACTGAATGTGCAAGTTGTCAGTATTGAAGAGTCTTCTAACTTATGCGTGTATGTCAGAGAACCGTAAAAATACTTGTGTCACTACCACAATTGCACTTTTAAAATAATAATAATAATAATATTATTATTATTATTATTATATTTCACTTCGTAACAGTGCCGTGTCATAAAGTGTTCAGGCTCAGGCATTCTAAGACACATGTGAACTCTAGGTGCACTTGAATGCAGCTTATCAGCAATAATATACACTTACCTAAGTGGTGATCTGATATGTGCCTAGGAATATTGACAACAAAGTTAGCACCCAGCAGCGACGAGGCAAGGTTTCAGTGTCTGTAAGAGAGACAAATGTCAAATTTGAACATCGAATATTACGAATGAAATGCTAATGATTTTGGATTACGCACTCAGTTCACATTATAGATTATTGCGTTTCAGTATGGAAGATAAACATCACATTCAAGGTAGCCGAAATAAATGATGGTCATGTCGCGATTTCTCGGTTTCGCAATCAGGTTTCGTCAGCAATTTCATCGCCCATATCAATATGGAGGCAATTTCTCAGTTTACGCAGCGTAAAATCTGCTGATAAAATGCCACGGTTTCAGTATTACTATTAATAATACTGTCTGGCGTAAACTGAGATAATGTAGATGTTATCTGTCGTGTCTGGTTCGTGGCTGCATAGGGCCTCAAAGATTTGTAAGCACAAACAGTGTTGGTTATATTTTCTATTTCTTGTCTAACGTAGTTTATATGCATATTCGACGTTGTCAGTTTGGGACTAAAAGTAGCTAGGGCCACAAATTTATTTTTTGGTGGGGACAAAAAGTCTTAAACCAACTTCAAGTCAGTATAGATCTGAATGTTCTACGCTTCATTTGCGATAAGTTCAAGTCACACGTACAACCTTCTTGAAGAATTTATAACACTTTTAAGTATGTTATTATCAGAATCGTCCAAATGTGTAGGTTATGTAATATGTCTATTGACAAAAGATTCATAGAAGTATTTTTTTATGGTTCGACAGACATAGTGGGACTAGGCCTCCTCAATGTTGAAGTTTCGAGATTACACTCAGATACATAACACTCGGTAGGACTCCTCTGGACGAGTGATCGGCCGGTCACAGGGACCTCTACCTGACAACACACTACACTCACAAGGGGCAGATATCCATATTCCTAGCGCAGCCGCCGGGATCGCATTCTTAGAAGAATATCAGACGCGATATAAAGTTTATGTAGTGGAAATACAACCAATGCATGTAATGAATAAACATTGCGCATTTGGTTGGTGTGATTAAAATGCGTACGTTGCTACCACTTAAGGTACATCTGCTTTATAATTCAGATCGAATTTGAACTTTGACCTTTGGTTAATAAATTCCATTCATTGCATCAATAGGTAACTGGTGTTAATTGTTAATTGTCTAAATATTTTACCAGGCAAGTAAGTTTCTATTTTAATTTTTCACAAACGACCTTCTTGTGGCTGAAAAGAATATTAACTGCTGCTACGCATGGAATTCTAGCTGCAAAATAAATATTGGCGTTGCCTCAAAAAAACAAATAAATTCTGTACTAGGTTAAAATAATACTGGAATCAGTTTGGGAGTAGTTACTTCAGTGTTCGTGACACGTTTTGTGTGTGTGTGTGTGTGTGTGTGTGAGTGGGCTTTTGTGGATGTGTGTGTGTGTGTGTGTGTGTGTGTAGAATGCCAAGGCAAGTTCAGTGTTCAGCGTGCCGTGCCGTACGCCAGGCAGGAGATTGCTATGGAAATTACAGTGCTTATACAAACAGCACGCAGCAGATGGGACATACTGCAGGTAACATTATGAAATATGAAGCCAGCGGAGACAGACAGAGAACATGGGGACGAACTATGTTTATATTATTAAAAAACTAAAAAAAAAAGGGATTCACTAAGTTATATATAAATATGCTTTTTACGACAGACCTGTATTTCTCTTCTTTTTTAGAAGCAGAAATTCTGCCTTCGTGATTTTAGTTACTGAAAGTTTTACATTGGTTGAACGTAGCGGTGACCAGAATCTCTGTAGCAGAGATCGTAAAGGGATCAGTAAAATGAATGATTTTACAGGTTCAAAGATAACACTTTTATTTCTATTCATACAATGTGTTTATCCCGAAGAATTCGAAGTCCCAACATAATTCTCATAATATACTGCTACAAATTTCGCCCGTAAGGCAGTTAAATATACTCCAGACAATCATACCCTACTGCAATAAGATTCATCTTGGAGCTCGCAAGAAGCCATTTCTAGAGTGCCACATTGCTAAAATTACGTATAATATAATTATATATTAATTGCATATCCAGACTATTGTGATATTTAAGTAATACTTTTAAAGAGGTGTCAGGTTACTTTGGAGAGAAGCTCAGAGTCATGTGTAGTTGCTAGTTGTGTTGTCAGCCGTTTTAAACCAAGTTCACCTTTACACTCCTAACATTAAAGTTCAGATACTGTAATTACAGCAACTGTTTTAAACCTCTTGATTCTAACCAGAAATTGGGAGTTAATTAGCGAAATGTAAAAAAAGGAACAGCCAATTTACTGAATTCGGTAGTGGAACAATAAACGTGCTCTTTCTTGAGAGAGTTCTACCCGTTCACGCAAAGTTTCACGGGGCAGTTTTTTCCTACTGTCTTACGAAATAATAGAGACGAGTTTGTGTCATGCTGACATATCACGAAAACAAATTACATCACACTGAGTGTCGGGAATTGTGATTTTGGATTAGCAGCTTCACATATCTCATTTTAGGGATATAGTGTGAGAAATGATTTCGGACTCTGAGATTTGACGATCTCACGGCGATGTTGAAGAAGAGGAAAGACATTTGGCATGTTAGGCCTTGTCGAAACTTCAGCAGTTACAGACAATTCCAAGGATTCCAGAAGACTTAAATCTTTAATTTATGAGTGGCTTATTTCATAAAAATATGTTCATGTCAGGCATATACAAATTTTCCAAAAATGAAGGACCCACCTCAAAATTCGAGACCCGAGAATCGTGAAATGAAGCAAGATACGTAATGAGGATCCCAAAATATTAAGCGACAGTACACAGAATTTATTCGCAAAGGCGACCTGGTACCTGAGATTTGTTCATCCCTGAGTTATAGTACATCCCAATATGACGAAAGAAGTTCATAGCAGTTTTTAAAGCTACAGTGACTGACATAATCTTCATAATTCTTTCATGTTTAAAATACAGACTGGCAGTTTCGTACACTGCATAGTTCTTCCTAAATATTTAATGTGCTTGGTTTACGTAACGAAAAGTTTCCTGTCTCTTTCAGGCCCATGTTTTATATTTGGCATGGCCTGTGTGACGTAGAGTACGAGCAATGGACATCGCACACAGGTACCTTACAATTTCCAGTTGTACAATGATAATGCGGGAAAGGATTGTGAAAATCGAAATATCTTTACAGGTTTAAGTATAACCAAGCTCAAAAATAATTCGTTAATGGGCCTGTTTCGCAGTAGAATATCTGCTGATATAGAATCCATATGAATTTGAGTATTATCTATCTATCTATCTATCTATCTATCTATCTATCTATCTATCTGTCTATCTGTCTGTCTATCTGTCTGTCTATCTGTCTGTCTATCTGTCTGTCTGTCTATCTGTCTGTCTGTCTATCTGTCTGTCTGTCTATCTCTCTATCTGTCTGTCTCTCTGTCTCTCTGTCTCTCTGTCTGTCTATTTATCTGTCTGTTTATCTATCTATCTATCTATCCGTCTATCTGTCTATCGTCTATCCGTCCATCCGTCCATCCGTCCGTCCCTCTATCCGTCCGTCCGTCCGTCCTTCCTTCCGTCCGTCCGTCCATCTGTCCGTCCTCCGTCCATCCGCCCGTCCATCCGTCCGTCCGTCCGCCCGTCCATCCATCCATTCATCCATCCATCCATCCATCAGTCCGTCCATCCATCCATCCATCAGTCCATCCATCCATCTATAAAGTATGTGTACTTTTGTAAAGTGTTCGCTGTCTTGTACAGTCATAGGGCTTTTGAACGGCCTAATCCTTCCGGTCGCAATACGCCCCTGGAATCGACTCAGTCTCTATCAGAAATGAGCACGAGTGTTATCTCCTGGGGTTAAAAGCGGTCGGGTCTTGCGGCTGATAACTTTGTCACTTTCATTTGCCGAATGCCTAGAAATTATGGGATCCTCAACCACCCGTGTCCCAGAGAATCTGTCCAGGCCTGCATAGGGATCGCTATATTGCTTTATTTGTTTAAATTTCAGTTTGAAGCCTGTGTAAACTAGCGACGGGCCAAGAGATTTCTGTTCATTTTAAGGGTCCAGTTTTCTGAATAATATCCAACAACAAATTTGCTGCTTAAAGAAGGAATAGAATAACATATTTAATTCATATTTGTGGCACGTGCATTACCGAAAGGCATATTATGATCGAATACACTTAAGGTACATTATAATATCCTACACTGTCTGTCGGCATTTACGTCAGCATTTTGTTTCAGATATTGTAATGGATGTTTCTTGGCTGAAGTAAAGAACGTTGTCGCACAGTATGACTATCATTAGTGCAGGACTCCTTATATTATCATAACAAAAAGCACATAACCCTAAAGGCCATTATGCAAATAATAAAATATATTACTGTTTTGTAAGTGCAGTTAACCCGACTACTTTGAGGAAAGGTACAGTGATTTTATATTCCAAAATTTTTATCTGATTAATATGAATAAGGATTGGAATTAAGAGGCCTGTAGAATGCATACCAGAGAATAATTTAGTCAGAAAACCTAAAAGGAAACATTCGCTTTAATATGTCGGTGTAGACGAGAAATTGATATTAAAATGGGTTTCAAAAGAGGTTATGTGTGGGTGGATTAAATCATTCGTTTCAGAGCAGAGATAAACGGCAGGCTGTGATTAAGAATGTAGCGAAACTTCACGTGTCATAAAAGGGAAAGGGAATTTTATGTGACTAAGTGAATTTCGAAATAAGAAAGTATCTATGTGTTATTTTCTTTAATTCTTTCTAACTAAATGGTGACAATTTTCCTGCCCTAAAGTATGTAACAGCAACCAACAAGTAAAGGAACTTTTACAGTAACGACTTAATTTATAATACCAATTACTGGCATTTGAATATTATTACGATATCAATATATTAATTTTGTATAAATTTCCTGGCGTTTCTTACTTACGGTTTGTTGGTGGGGAAAATCCTGCAAAGAAAAGAAATTATTATTAGTACCAAATAGAATGTACATGCTAATGTACAATGGAATAAAATCTTAGAGAAAGGCTGTAATAATATGTTATTTTATTTAGAATTCAAAGAAGCATTTAAAATTGTCAGAATGAAAGGATCATATGGTTAATGGCTGCTTAGAATGGCCGGAAAAAATATAAATTCCACTCCAGGTAAAATTACAACAAACTCTAGGTCTTGTTTGCTAAAGAAAAGAAGAATTATCCGCATCATCATAGTTCTGAACGAAGACAATAGATATCTGAATAAGCCATAAAGGAAATATCGAGTTCTAGCTTGCGAAAAACATGTTGAAAGCCTGGAAAGAAGGGCCCTTCATTTTCATCCAATTCCTTTGCCTTCTTTCCTTTCAGTACTTCCGCACAACTTTCTCTCCACAGTTTGAGTCCGCTTTTTAACAAATTTCCATCATTACTTCATACCGATAAAGCAAAGTAGCTGCCTTGGAATCCAACCCCTCATAAGAACAAATTTTACTTAAACTTCTCTTTGACAGATTGTGAGTTTGGTATATATGGGGCTTTAAATTCGACATCATTTCATCAAAAGACCAGGAGCCTTCCGTTATGTTCACAGACTGATACACCTTCCTCCACCAACACTGCATAAAGTGGAACTATTCTTGAGAAAATAATGGTCGCTTAGCTTGTCAATAGTTTTCCCATCTTATATTGAAAGATACAGTTCTTTACACTTACTTTAGTGAGTCAGATGAAGTCCGTACCTCCAAATCTAAAAAGTAAATGTAAAATGATCCCGTTACAGACCCGGTGTGGCCCAGAGGGTGGGTAGAGATATAGCTCTACTCTTCAATGTCCGCGGCACTAGAAGGGGGTGAGTGGTCAGCAGCACGCCCCTACCGCACTTTACCCCCGGGAAAGATCCGGTACCCATTTTATAGGAGGCTGGGTGGGTCTCAGAGCCGGTCTGGACAGGCGGAAAATCTCATCCCCACCGGAATTCGATTCCGGACCTTCCAGCCCGTAGTCAGTCGCTATACCAACTGAGCTACCCGGCCCACTACCCCCAAATCTCCTCCCTCTAACGATAAACATTACGACCAAAAGGATCGCCTACACCATGCTAATGTTTAGTGTGACGAAATACAGTGACCAGTTACATATTTTTTGTATTTGGCATGGAGTGAAATTTGCATAATTATCCTTTATATACACAAAAAATGTGCATACATCAGAATGGTATGTTATACATAAAGTTCAAACATTCTACATGTTTCAGCGATAACTGCTTGCCATTCTCAGGGAGACGTAGGTGCGTAAGAATACATATCTTTAATACACCAATCGTACCTGCACAATGTTAAAATATAAAATACATAAAACAGTACCTACAAATACAATAATATGGATATTATGGCCACGACTTTATTGACAAGTTCTCACTCTGAAATCAGTAAACTGCTTTTGTGTACTGAGCGTGTAAGTACTCTTATATATACTCTCGAAGTTTTCGATCCAAAAGGATTAAGTTCCTGTGGCGCAAATTGACCGTGTCCTGCGTAGTAAGGATTTGTATCAATACCCTGTACAATGGACAGGTGCACATGTGAGATTGATGTATTATTACTGCATATTCCTGGCTAATGACGTCTTCCTGAGGATGGCGTTTTACTGTTGGAACATGCAGGAAGTTCGAAGTTTATAGCTAACGCATAATTCTATTGGGTGTGAATACTCTTGGTGTATACAAACAAACGACTGCAAGCATAGTGAAAGGAATGAATAATATTCAATTTTCATAACCACATTTTATAAACTGTTCTTGCAATAGGGGATATATATTAATTTGACTTTCATTCATGTTCATAACCGAGTAAACAATTATTACATATTAAGCGTAATTTTGGATGAAGCAAACTCGAAGGCTGCGACCCATCCAGTGTCCGAAACCTAGAGTACTTTAACTGAAGAATAAGAACCAACTAGATGCTACTTATTATTTTATTGTACTTCTTATAGGCTCAACATGTTTCGGGCACTGCTATGCCCATCATCAGGAGCTCACGACTATAATGTTGATTACCACATTGGTCGTCTCGTTCTTGGTTTGTTGTAGGTTGGAAGTTAGGTGAGGGTAGGCTGGAGTAGTGTCCGGGCTGCAGGTTATAGCACGAGTAGTGCTATAGCCTGCAGCCCGGACACTACTCCAGCTCCTAATGATGGGCATAGTAGTGCCCGAAAAATTTTGAACCTATAAGAAGTATAATAAAATAATTAGTAGCATCTAGATGGTTCTTATTCTTCAATTATCACAATGATGCACGGTCCAACAAACATCAAATTCGCTACTGTACTTTATTTCGACACGTATGAAAAAGAATTCCGAAAAGACTATGATATCAGGTTTTAAGTTTTCTTTTACACTAACGCGCTTTTGAAAGGTGCATACAATATAGAGCAGTAACATCATTCTGTCATGAGTCGAAGTCATAGAATGCCCTAATTTATTATTCCTGCATTAGTCGAAGGGACTGAGCAGAATATAACAACGTAAAACTCACTCTCACGCGAACCCCGGGTACCGGGTCGCAGTGACATGGCAATCTGACTGATAAACAAGAAATTCCTTTAATAAATTTTGGTTTCATTTAAACCTGAATTGTGAAGTTAAGATTTTATTTTATGATTATTTTATGATGAATTTGAACCATTGCTACAAACAAATAGCAGATAGAGATACCTAAATGCTCCTACATTTGGAAAACCAAAAGTCCAATATGCTGATTTGTTTACATTTTGCTTAAATTTTACTTTGAGAAATTTTTCTTTGCGTAACTCCGTAAGACTAAAATCGATATTCAAAACTTTTCTGCTTATTTCAATAGGAGGCGAGTTTCCAATTCAGGGCTTCTAACGCTGGCTGCTAGACATAAATGAGTACGCCCACTGCGATCAATATCCAATTAGGAGAGTGACTAGCTGATGAAGCCCCCACTACAGTGGAAATTGAAATTAACTTGAGAACAGAGAAGCTTCATACAATTCGTTGCACTTGTGAAACGAACTCTAGGAATACAGCTGTGAATTAAATAGGGGGCCTGCCCGTAATCTTCCAGAGAAATCGGAGGGAAAGGTGAAAACGATAAAGTTCTTTCGTCTCCAGTTAGAAGTGTATCAGTTTGTGTTTAAATGCCTTAATATACTCAGCCGTGGGATTCTGTCGCGCAGACAGTATCGGTAACAGTTTTTGAATGGATATGCGTCCGGGATGGATAAATGAGATGTAGAAAAATACAAGAACTCTAGGAAGCAATGTAATTTATTTAAAGTTTAGCAAAAGATATTCCAGAGAAAATTTCTGAAAACTAATTATTTTGTTATATGATAAATATTTGTTTGTCACGACTATAAAGTAAAATTTACTAGAGTGTTAGGAGAAGTTTACTTCCCAGTTATGAAATTATATGTTTAAGAAGTCCGCAGAAGTCCTCCAGGTCTATGTACTTCTTACTAAGCTCCAATATTTAAATTATAAAATATAATGCATATATAATGTACACGGTTTAGGTTACGTTATTTTAAACAATGAAGAACAGGGGAATTCCCAAGTTTCTAAGACTGGGGAATGGCCTTGCAAATTTACCAAATCTTAAGTAAGCTTATAGTATATTTTATTGAATGAATTAGGAGTTTGTGTGTGTGTGTGTGTGTGTGTGTGTGTAAGCGAGCGCGCGAGCGTTCTTGTGAGTGAATTGTTTAACAGGTGATATAAAATCTCTTTTCCTGTGTCCATTTTATCTTATTTTCCGAACTTGCATTCCAGCCAGCATAGTTTGTTCTATAGTTTGTTCCACACAAAGTCGCCAGATTTACCTCGCTTTGCCATATAGAGAGCCTTAGGGCAATTTCCAATTAACTTTATGTTTCCGACGCTTGACTTTATCTCCAACTGTTGGTGCAATTTGTGCAGTATGAATTACTTTTCATTACCATTCTTCTTTGTAATCACATTTGAAGTATTACAATGGTATATACTATTTCTATAGAGAAGTGGCCCAAAAGTGAATATGGGATAAAAGCAGAGTTTCATCAGCACTTAGCACATAAAAGGGCCGTGCCTTTGTGTCGCTGTTCTGAGGTCGATACTAATCATGTCAGTGAGGAATGTTTCGTAAATACGATCATGTACGTTCGCTCGGAGGTTCAGTAACAAAGGCAAAATATGCAATTATAGCTGGCCCCTCAATATTATGCTGTACATGGCTAATTATCTGAGAAATATTCGATTTGCATGGTGCTTCTGTACTTCACTTTACTTCTTTCTTCAGTTATATTTTATACTATATTTTACTAATTTCATCATTCCCACTTTAGAAAAGACGGTGCTTCTAAAGCTTTCATCTCCAGAGACTAGTGAAGGACAACAATTTTTGTAGTTTTATTACTTTACATCAATTTTTTCCTTAATTAATTCCTTGATATGAGATACGAAACCAAACGATTTTAATACCAAAACTGGAGAGATCATTAGTTGTTAAAGTTAAATAGGGTCTACACTTAAGAAATTAAAGAATGTTTAATAATATTGAAGTATAATTTACGTATTCGACAGTGTGCGCCTCCCACTACACAAATAATATTTGATTAAGAGCCGGTCGGTTGTATGTAAGATTCTGATGAGCAGATATATTATTGTTTTAGTTGAAGAATGAAAGACCAACTTGATGTCACTTTCTATTTTATTTCACTTCTTATGTACTCGTCATGTTTCGGATATTAATATATCCATGTCCGTGTTGCAGGCTGAAGCCTGCAACACGGACACTACTCAAACCCAGCCGCACCAAATCTCCAACACAAAACGGACCGAGAACAAAACGACCGGTGTGAAAATTCAACAACACAGTTACAAGCTCCTGATGATGGATATACTAATATCCGAAACATGTTGAGTACATAAGAAGTGAAATAAAATAGCAAGTGATATCAAGTTGGTCTTTTATTCTTCAACTATTACAATGATTCACGGTCCAATAATCATAAGCTGTTATTGTTTATTTAACTTGTAAAATGTAACTGAATTATTCAAGTATATTGTGCTGGATTAAGAACTCTGCAATATCGGAATGTTTAATTTAATGCTTCAATGTAATTTATAATGCGAAAATCTGAAACCGAAGAGTACTGGGCAAAAAATGGCGGCCAATTTTATCTGTGCCTGTGGCAAAGGAATTATTACTGATATTAGGTTTCGGTTTATTTACACTGCGAAATATGAAATGAATAATTGAAATATCCCATTCCATGTATAAACTGAAATGTATACGTGCTGTTTAATTTGCTAAATATCAGTACATTTCACAAGAATATAAAATCTCACGCAACAATGTATAAAATTGTCATATATATATATATATATACATATTAAATAAATACATACATACACAGACAGACAGATAAATACTTATACAGAGAGATACATAAGTGATAGACAGGTCGATAGGTAAGATTCCCGTATGCCTCTATGTACCTATGGTGGCAGCAACGTGTATACCTAGACGCCAGCAACAATGGCACTTGAGAAAGTGTGGGAAAGATACACAGAACCAGATACGTGCTTTGCTTCGGAAATGGAACATACACGTATTTATGTAATGTTCTAATGTTCTGAGAGGAAAAATATATTGTTTTAGTGTTAATTTGATTTTAATTTTAAAAGAATGAACACTAGTAATATCATGGGTGTCAGTTTCTTTGATCTTAGCTTTATTTCACATTACACTTAGCGGTTATTCATTATTGAAACTATTCTTTGGGACCACATTGGCTTTTTCGTGAGTTAATAAGTCTTATATAATTTATTAGTTATTATGACATCAGCCCATGCATTAACCTACAAATCTTCAATTTCCTCTCTGTTTGTTAGTATAACTGCGTCTTTTCTTCTTATTTTAAGGGTTTCATTAGTTCTAGTAGAAACTGTAGCTTTCGTGCGTCCAGAATCTCCGTACTGCATATCTTAAACGTCAATGTATCTAAAGTAATGACTTGTGAAGTTGCAATTAGATACAATCGGTATTGAATTCTTTCCCTACCAAGAAACTGGGGCGGCTGCCTCTCTGTAATGCGCCGTGCTGAGTAACTTCTCCCCTTTTCCTATTCCGCCTGCAGACAGAGGCAGATTTAACCTCCGAAAACTTCTGTGCCGTTTTAACCTGCGACATTGCGGAATGTCCGAATTCCAGGCTTAACTATTAAAATTTACGTATTTTCATTACGTTTAAAATTCTCTGCGTATTATTTTGTTTTGATAATTTCAAGAAAGGAGTTTGGAAACTGATGTGCCTTTGCTCTAGAAATGCTTGCCGCGTTTCATGTCGCATAAAATCATGCCTTCCACGAAACAGATCGCTGACTTCCGACTGTCCAAGTGAAATGTGGCACATCGTATCTTCAGTGGTAAGAATATTAACAAGTGACAGGTTATTGATCATCATATTACTGACATATCTCACCTGGTAAATGCCGTTCCTTCCACACCATCACCAACGTGGCTTTTTGATGGAAATGGCAAGGGAAGAGTGTTGGCAGAAGTTAAAAAATTCTTTTTTCCATCTACGAGAAACCTTTTCCTCCGAACATTTATTTTAGTGGGGGTGCCTGAGGGAGGACTGGGGGCGCAATAAATTGCTACGTGATGTGTATAAGGGGTGGTATAAACAACTAGGAGCTGATAAATAAAACACTGCAGTTGATACCATCGCTCGCACCAGATCCATTTCACGCGCTTCCTACAGCAATAAAGAATTAGAACAGCGTGTGTGGAATGCTGATTACTAGCTATTGACACCTCAGTAATAAGATGCCTTAATCCCTCCTGTTCGCATTAAATTACTGCAGCTAATCATACTCTGCGTAAACAAACAAATCGCATGTCTGATCGGAATCTAAACTGTCACCAATCTGACCAAGCTCACAATATTACCACCTAGCTCAGGAGTTGGCCTAATGATAATTTCTCTCTTTTAAGATATAACGCTGTAGAATGTGGTAATGTGGTACACTACTCGATGATGAGATATTACGTAAACTTCTGCCGTAAAATTCATAGCTACTGACATGATAGCCTAATTTTACAAATACCTCATGACCCTCTCACTTTTATCTTCCAAGTGACCTTTTCCTTTGGTCCGAAAATTGTTATCTTGGTTTTCCATGATAAATTAATTACCCATCTTCTTTCCAAATTAGGCAAGCAGTTAGATGCAAGATCACAGGACACTTCCAAATATTTATGGCTTTATTTTCTGTACTGGGAGCCTAAAATTAAGTTTTTGTATATGGATGTACATACGTCATCATGTACGTTTTATAATAATGACTGAAATACATATTATCAATTCGTTGCAGCAAATGAGGACTTAGAAAGTACTGCAACCCCGCAAACAACGTTTTCTTTAATTACAGCTCCTCACTGTAACGTAATGAACTCCCATAACGTCTCTTCCCCACTTCCCCACTTCAGAACGCTACTAATCAGGGCTGACTTGCAGGATGAAAAAGGAAAAATTAAAAAAGTTTGAACATAAGTTATTTGCATGCTATAACAGAAACATTGTTATCAGTTCTTAATTTGTAGATGAAGTACAAGAAGACATTTCATTCATACCCTTTGAACTAAGGGGTAACAGAAAAACGGAATTATGTTCGTATTTTTCTCTTTGTCTAATGTCTGGCTGGCGCTGTAGTACAAATCAGGAAATTTCTGTTTTCCGGTTTTAGGAATTTTGTTTGTGCGTATTTGACAGTATCTTGAGATACAATTTGAAAGACCCCTAACTACACAGGACAAAAAGACACCCGGGCATACACTAATGCCCCAAGTAAGATTCGACTCTTCAGTCCCGACGTCAGGGCGATACAAAACAGTTCACATCCTTCCTAGACCGTGGCATCATGCAATCTTGCTTTCGGTTTACAGTACGTGTAATTTTGTCCTGTCTCTTGGGTTCACACACCTCCTCAGCATTGTTCTCAGACAGACACGCTCAATCCCATTTTAAGTCTATTAACCACCCATCTATTCGAAGTGTCGTACACTGAGACGTAACGTTAGAATTCCCCAACTAACTTATTTTCGCCATGGGTATGATGGATTGCTCTGCGTATAGCGGCAGTTGAAGCTTCCTGCAACCAATTCCGGGATTTGTTTGCTGTGAGGATCTCCTGTGGTTTTATGTACTTCCCCTGCAGAATACGCGGATAATACCTTAAGCACGGCAAGAGCTCTACTCCCATCTCCCTCCAGATTCAATGTTACAGACCCACAGTTAGGTACAGATGCATATCCGGGACCTATCCCTTTCGTACTTCAGCCGGTTTAGCTAAAGTTCTTATTGAGGAATTTCGTTGATTGGCTTAATAAATTTAAGTTTATCCACAATGCCTTGCAAGTGTCTCTGTTTGAATTAGTGCCTTATAACTTTCTGATGTATTGTCGTCCGTGTATCTCGATATAATCATGTTGTCTATCGTCCAGGATGGATTGGAACAATCCATCCTGGACAATAGACATTCATCTAAGAAAGAAAAAGTACCGTGTGTTGTATACACAAGGTTGTACCTCCTGATGATGGCCCTAGATACGCCCGAAACATGTAGAGGTTGACGAAATATACTAAGAATAAGTTGTGCATCAAGTTGGTTTTTCTTTACTTGATTACCTAATAATTGTCCAAGAGCATTTTTATTCTGTGCGGCACAATATATTGACTGAGCTGGAACAGCACCATAGAATGATCCGAATTAATCATACGTTGTTCTTCATTTCTTCATACCTACCCGCATATGAAGATGGAACAGACGGAGTGTTCCAAAATGGTGGAATATAAAATTCAGACGCCGGAGAATTACACAGAAGAAAGCATACAACATTCAGAACACGGTCAAAGTTTGAAATCAAGAATAATCATAAGTTATTTCCAAATAATATTCAGAATTCATAATATTACTTACCATTCAAGGTATTATTCGTAACTATTAAAATCCAGGAAGCTGAAGCGCAGTACTACTGTGCTACGTGTTCAATAATCATCCCTTTATTCCATAACTCAGTGGTGTAAATTCTTCCAAATAATTAGGAGCCAACTCAGAATTCTGGGAATCTTTATTTCTACGTAGAGAATGTCCCATACTGAGAACCCCCAAATATTAGGCACAACCGTACAAAATGTAGCTGTCATACAGACCTCGCACCCGCGATTAACGTACTTTAAATCGGTATGCTCTTCTTAAGTACGAAGGAAGGTGCGTACGTTTATGAGTTGTGATTCGATATGCATGAGAGAGACAGGAGTGTTTGCAAGTTTAGAAACATCAAGCCATCTAGTAGTGTTGCAGACTTCCCTGCTTCTAACAAAATTTCTGTTCTTTGTTAGGAATTGTAGATTTTGCTTTTTTATGAAATATAAAATGCCTTAATGACTGAAATTTGTATTCCTTTAATATCTTTTACTGAACAATTTGTTTTATCAAGAATAATACTGTGAGATATTATCTTGCGTAATTAAGTGTAAAACAAATGTATGTGGAAAAGTTATGTTTTTTATACATACAAGAACGTTTCGTCCCCCCCCCCCAAATCTGGTATTAAAAATCCATGAAAAGCCTAGCAAATGAATGGTTTATAACGTTTCGTTCAATGGTTGATACACAGCAAGACTAACATTTTGAGTACTGTATAAGAAAATTTTCTTAAAATACACGTCTTTTCGGAACAACAGCCAGTTCAGTAACATTCCTTATATATAGAACACCACAGATAGTGGACACTATACAACGTAAAATTCTTGGGCTATAACATGAAGATTAAATTGACGTTGTCTCTCATAGAATTATAGCAACATTCAAAATTAATATACTGTGACGTGTATTTTCAGTCACAGCGAGGAGCAAAAAGTTGGCCACAAAACGCCGAATTTCCCTTCCATTTGCCTGAATTATGCTATTAATAAACAACATCAGGGTTTGTTTTGCGTTCTTTGTACTCTCCTTTGCTTAGCAACGCACTGAAAGATATTCATGTGTACAACTATTTTCGAGAATACAGCTGTTTAAAGATGTATCAAATGTCAGTTATATTTGCTAACTTCACGACCGTAGAATTTCTTGAGAAGTTCGCCAGAACAAAAAATTATGGATTTCCAAAGTCTGTTACAGTTCGCACAGGAACCTTTCACTGGTCCATTGCTGGCCCAGAAAACAAAGTTTAAACCATTATGCCCATTACTTTAAGATCTACTTCGTTCTCCCACGACTTCTCTCGTATGAAGTTGACAACAACAGCGGGGTACTACTCATCAACATTAAGCACCATAGACTAGAATTTCTGCCTAACATTAATGACTGTGAGATTCATGCGTTTGAAAAAGGTTCGTCACGTTTCCTTTGATCACATTATTTATGTTTGGAGTTGGGGTGGGTATTTGTCTGTACCAGACAAACTTTGTTTTCTTCCAGCAGATGGAAGCGCGGTCCCTGTCAAACTTGTTGCTCTTAGACAGATGTCATATCCTCAACTAGCAATGAGAAGTAATGGTTTGAAAACAGGGAATTTAACGTCACTCTCACGCCCCAACTACATGCACTGCAGCCTGAAATATTGGGCGAGGGACGAATGGAGAAAATAAAGACTGGATTTCAGTCATGGGAGAAAGAAAAAAACTAGATAGTTAAAGTACTAAAGTAGACACAAAGAAGAAGAACATGTAGCTATTATTCCTGTAAAATATTTGGCTATAGTGTTAATTATGATACAACCATAAACCATTCACCAAAAAAAAAACGGAATGAATTTCTCGTACTTTTCGCCATTATTTCCAAACAAACGCTACGAGTTTAACGTAAAATATCTTGTCGTTTTAACTCAACGAACAAAAGTTAAACAGTTTCTACAAATAATGCCATAGGAATACAATAAAAGATGCTGCATACCCAGTAGGAACTTCTAGCACATTTTCCACATTTTCTCAACACAGACCTCTTCAATTCCTTGTACACAGGAAGACACAAAACTCCTAATATTCATGCACGCAGACAGACTTACTTTTCTTGCATACTTACACAGAAGTTGTCGTGTGCGTGTATACAGACACATAGCAGCATACAATAGATTAAAGGACCAACAGATTCACTTGGTTTTATATATGTAATTTTAGTGTATAGTGGCCACCAACATGTTTTGGCCAATCCTGTGTCCATCCTCAGGGTGGTCACAACAAGAACACAAATACAAATTAAAATGTATATAAATCACGCCAATCAGTTTACCGTACAGATTACATCATCACTTACCCATCTGGATCATAATTCACCACCTGTATCTTTTATGTACGTCATTCCACAGAACTATACCGCAAACAACAATTTCAAATTCTGATATTTTATACTCATTGTTACTTTATTATTCAACCCTGAATCTTAACCAAAATTTACACTATTTTGAGAACTGTAGAGCGATTTAGACACATTCTAATTCTATTTGTATTCTTGCTTTCACCACTTTGAAGATGGCCACATAAGTGGCTGAAAAATGTCGGTGACAGCTGTACAACAAAATTACATCATTAAAACCAAGTGCATTTGTTGGTCTTTTAACATGTTATATGCACCTAATTAAGTTATGAAATATGAAACATACTAGACACAAAACTCTCACGTTCTTGCATACAGACAAGCATAGAAACCTTAATGTTCTTATATACAGACAGACACAAGTATCTACACGCTCTTGCATATAGCCACGAATATCTTCATATTCTTGCGCAGAGACACAAAAATCTTCACGTTCTTGTATGCAGACACAGAAACCTTCATGTTCTTTTATACAGACAGACACAGAAACCTTCATGTTCTTGTATACAGACAGACACAGAAACCTTCATGTTCTTGTATACAGACAGACACAGAAATCTTCACGTTCTTGTATATAGCCACGGATATCTTCATATTCTTGTGCAGAGACACAAAAATCTTCACGTTCTTTTATGCAGACACAGAAATCTTCATGTTCTTTTATAAAGACAGGCACAGAAATCTTCATGTTCTTGTATACAGACACAGAAATCTTCATGTTCTTTTATACAGACAGGCACAGAAATCTTCATATTCTTGTATAGAGACACAGATATCTTCATGTTCTTGTGTAGAGACACAGAAATCTTCACGTCCTTGTATACAGACAGACACAGAAGAACATAATGCCGTCCAATGCCTCCTCAAGAATACTGGCTTAAAGTTGTTTCGGACTGGATTATTGTGTGATTCACTATGGAGGTTTATTCGCGTCTCTTGTAAGTGTTTATGGAAACCCCAGTGTGCATCTACTAGTCTTTGTTCCAATCAGTGTCACATTTCAGGTCAATCTGTGCTCCCCTACCGTCTCACATTGTAACAACGTACTAATCCCTGATAACGATGCAGGTCGTGTTGTCGCTCCTTGCAAAGGATTCGTTAACGCAGGTTCATATTGCATGAAGCAACATGGACTCCTCACGTAATTATTCGCCAAGACTGCTGGGAGTAAATGTTATAAAGTTTCACTGCAGCTGGAGTGCGCACAAACGAGGTTAATAAACTGAAAGATGTACTGCCGTAATCCGCACTTGTCTTCTTACAGCTGGATTAAGTGTAATCTCCTTGCACAAAGATCCTATTATCCATGGGAATTCAAATTGAATGACAGGGCTGGCCATACCTACAAAGACAAATGACAAAATTCATTCCTATCAAATGCTTAAAAGAATCTTTTCAGGCATATTTTCTGTCGACCAAATTTGGTACTCGTCCCGAAAATTTAGGTGGTCACAAGAGAATGTTCTTCCAAAAATAGATACTAGTGTCTCTTCTTCTTTTCGAAGATTGAATTACTCAAGGAATTACCGTGCCTGATGAAACGCTAGTCTTAACGCTTCCACCATTTCTTTATTCTTTTATGGAAATTATCTTGTATTTTTCACATCATAATGGCGTTGGACTGCTGCAGTACTTATTCCCCCATCCAATATACTCAGTGTTTTGTCTGTCCACAAGAGATGAGTCAATTTTTGAGCGGGTTTACAAAATTGCGAAAAGCGACTATTAGTTGAGTCATGTCTGTCCGTCCGCACGGAACAATGCGGCTCCAACTGGACGGATTTTCACAAAATATGATTTAATTTTTTCGGAAATCTGTGGAGAAAATTCAAGTTTCATTAAAATCTTGCCACAATAACGGACACTTTACATAAAGACCCACGTACATTTACAATAATATATCGCTCAGTTATTCCTAGAATGGAAAAATATTTGAGATTAAATTGTCAAGAAAATCAAATCAAACTTTTCATATTCAGGAACGTTTTTCCGAATACCGTGCCGTTTATTTGATAACGTGAAAAAATATGATATAGCCGGACAAGACACAGATAAAAATGTAATATGAGGCATGCGCTTTGCATGCTGGATAACTATGGCTACAAACACAAAACCAGAATATCTAATACTTATTGCTGATCCACAACAATGATTGTTCGAACGCCCCTCAAAGTTATATTTACGAATACACTGCCCCTCTCTTCATTCTGAGTCTTCTCAATAGCACACACATCACCATTCCCAGCCACAGTTAAACTAGTCAATAATTATTCTTAAAATAGTAAATGTTCGATTGAAGTACTTTCCATATCGCATGCCATGTATATATTTGTAGCTACTGAGTGACATCGGAGAGCTTTGGTGAGCTAACCTACTTCTAACGAAAGCGCCACCGCGGAAGAACCAGGAGCCTACATCGTTATACATGAGGGTTTCCAGAATGAGTCTTCCGTGAATAAGTAAAATGACGATGGGGGAACCAACCAAGGAACGTGGTCTGCTGCAAATAATAAGCAGGTGCCCGTTAACATATGGAAACGTCCGTTACTCACACCTGGTAAACATCTGACATAGATGATGAATTTTTCGTTCACAGGTCCTGAAACTTCAAGTATTAATTTACTACCGATAACAACAGGCCTTAACTCATTTTTTCATAAAAATGTCTGGCTAAACATTGAATAAACTACATTTGTCCGTTGAATCAAATTTTCTGCCTTGTACTAAATCTTAACACTGACAAATAGTTTTGTACAACAAATTAACCTAAGTACTTTTTATACTGATTTTATTGAGATATTTTCCAACTACTTAGGTTGCAAAGAGCAAGCGTTTTGCAATAGGGCTCATTTCACATTTTGGACATACTAAATATTTCGTTTTGTGGCTCTTTCAATCAATTCACATTGCCCCGTAAGAAACAATTCAGACATCAATATTGTCTGTGAAAATCTGTTTGTGTGTGGCTTTATTTGCTCGCAAACAGACGAAGGTAGAGAAAATGAAACCTACTGCTCTTGCTTTATTTAACACCTCTATATCAACTTTTATTTCTTGATTAGTTGAGAAACTACAGCTTCTAAAAAAAAAAACTACGCCGTTCTTTTATATTGTTGTCTTTTTTGTATACTATAAAGCGAAAACATTGGGAATCTTCACAAAAAGTCAGAATGTGATTGTATAATAGGGAGTTCAATGCTACTAATAATTCCACTATGAAATTTTGTTTGACCTAAAGAAAACAAATACGCACGAGCTGTTTTGAAAGCCATAAAATCACAGCACATAAAAGTTGTTGCAAACAATTGATAACATTAAAAAATATCACTTTTTCTTAATTAACCAATGTCATTGTTGTTAGCATAACCCTGCATAGCCTGCCGCATAATATTTCAGACTACTGCTGTTTCAAAGTAACGTCTCAGAAACTGTAAATATAAACTCCGACCGTAAATGTATATCAATGAAAATATTTGTTTATAGTCATAAAACTTAAATTAACAGATATTTACAATACCGTACTGCTAAAATCCGAATGTACGTAAATTTGCAATCACTGATTTGATTATTCAGATTAAGTGGACTGCTGATTGTAATTAAACTTAATCTAACCACACAACGATGGAAATGTACAACAGTATACACATACATATAAAAGTCGCTTTATTACGCTACGGAAATTCATGTAGCAAAATCCATATATCTTTTCGTTATATATATATAAGTAAATATTTGGCTTTTGAAAATACGGCGTTAAATTATTTGTACCTATGGGCGAGTTAGTAACAGGATTGGGAACAAAATTATACGCTGCAAATCTCATTAATTTAAGTATAGCCTTTATCAACATAATATTATTTAGGGTACCGCAAACAAGAACGGCTAAATTTGTGTGACCTGTATTACGTTGGTGGAAAATAAGGAAAGCAAATAAAATAAAATAATAAAATGTGAATGTGTGTGAATAGTAGGTAAACGTAAGCCACATAAGCCACACAGCCACACGCATTCTTGTAAACTATTTCCTTCGGATCCATTTTAATACTGTCTTCCGGTTGCGGCCTTCCAAGTAGTCTTCTCCGGTTAGGTTTTCCAACTAAAATTCTAGTTTAATTCACACCTCTCCAAATTTTACAAGTGCCTATCTGCCCCATTCGCCGACATTTGATCACTAAATTAATATTCATAAAATTATTAACCTACTTTTTTTCCAGCCTACCGTTACTTCTTTTGTTTACGCCAGCATTTTCTCCCCTAGCGTTCTGTTTTAATGTCCCTCCTTTTACTGAATGCATAAGTGAAGAAATGCTCGCAGTTAATTTATGAAAATAAAAGATTTTGAAGCCAATACAAATCTTAATGAACAGTGTACACTTTATGTTAAATTTCTTTGCCAAGTAAGTGTTTTTGGATGACTATAATTATTGGGGTTTAATGCCAGTTATCATTGTACCAAAATTTGATATTTCTATTCTACAACACAGAAAGCAGAATTATTCAATTAGTTACGGTTTGTTATCTTGCAAAACAAGCGATGTTGTGTATCCCGTGGTTAAACTGATATTTAAACTTCAAGCACGTTGACAGATGATTGATACGAGATCACTCTGTCAGGGGCTGCGAAATTCTAAAACAAGATCCTAAGCTATGTATTTAGTTTGAGAGATTAATGAGTATGCTCTGTCTCGAAGCCTGGCCTATTTTAACACGATACACGCGTGTTAGCTTTTGTGAATGAATACACAAGTGAGCGCAAACTGACGTATGTTGACGTGTAACAAGACCACTTCGAAAACCAAAGAAACGTGACGGTGTACCAGGCCACATTACGTCGGACGGCGTACAAGTTTGTGACAGTTTCAGTGTGTGTGTGTGTGTGTGTGTGTGTGTGTGTGTGTGTGGCGGAGAGTATGTAGTTGTGTAAAGTAAGCTGCAGTATTTGCGGTGGCCTCTCAGTTCCTGGCAGCAATCTGCTGGTTAAACATTTAGCATCTTCCAAGTCAAGAAGCAAAATATTTGTTACATATTGTGAAAATTGAAGCCATTGTCATTCAAATTCTTTGTGGTTTTACTTAAAGTTTTCGAAATATTTTGGAATAATTCTTTTTTTATTTATTGGACAGCTTCCTATATTGTCCTTTTGAATGAAGCAAATACAGCCATAAGCTTCTGGGCTATACACTCTAAAGATATTACGTAAATACAGGCGAAAACTTCCTCTTACAACAATTACAAATGCCCTATTGTAGTGTACAAAGTTGACTAAGTTCGGATTCCTAGTTAAGGTCTGAAACGGAATTTGAAATGTATAGAGATTTCGCTTTTCGCTTATCCTGGGAGTGTATCTCCCTCTCTCTGACATTACAAGGTAACGTCACACTCTTTGAGATAAATGATTAAATTTTATTTATTCCATGGGTGTAAACACGATGGGATCCTAAAGTGTGCATAGCATCTTGTGACTTAAATGACAAAAATAGGCCTGAAGATGACTATTTATAGTCGAAACATGTAGCCTATGCAACTTCCTTGAGTAATAAAGTGGTTGTGCTGAAGTACGCTGTTTAATATTATATTACAAGGTCGTGTAGCTGCTTTCTCTCCATTTTATTGAGCTATAATTTTTAATATTATAACCCTGTATTAGAAGCGATATAAAAATCATAGTTGTAATCAGCTTTGTAATTTAGAATAGGCATCAGCGAATTATAAACTTATTAAGCTTGCTAGAAGTCCAAATTTATTAGGTACACCCTATACAGTTTCCATCTGAAGACATAGAAAATTCTTACGTCGAAATATTTTGATGTTTTCAGTCTGAGATAATGTAAAATTTCAAAGTATCAATCACATTAATTAAAATACACGCTCTTTATAATCCATTAATAATTACATGATGTTGCTTTATTTACAATGACATGCATAAATACCTGTCTTCATTCATAAGGCACTCAACGTGCTCGGTGAATTCTAAACTTTCCTAGACGCCACTTCTTCTCTGGACTTCATAAAAATCTTCGACATTCTTTGCAATACAAATTTTAAAAATTGGGTATTTTATTGTTCGACAATTAGCTTTGGTACCACGAATTGCATTGTGGTAAATGTTGCTCACATATCAAAATACGTTTGATAATTTTATGGCTGTTTTCCAACTGTACAGGTCGTACAATGCGATAGTACGAGGATCATGAAAGATGAATAGGTGATCCTTTCACTTTATAGAAGGCAAAATAGTTTGATAAGTTATAATTCCGTAACGTCAGATCTACAAGAGTCTATTTCCATACTGCAAGACAACGCAGTTCGCTGTAACGCTTGTACACAAGTACAGATTGTATTTACGAGGAAAAGAAAGACAAATCGATATGGAAACCTGTACCACGACACATTTCTGAGTATTAATATCACTACTTTCTGTAGCACGTCGCGTATTCTATAAGAAGATTATTAAAGTTTCAGAGACACGTACCGAATTCAAATGGAAGCTGCACAATTGTGCAAACTGCAGGTAAAGACTGGCTAATATATGTGGCTTCATATCCCGGTCATCGCTGTGCGAAACTGGGATCTACATCTATTTGACAATAATGTTATTGCTGAGAAGAATAATAATTCGTAAGAATGCTTGCTTAACATAATTTAAATGTCTGTACAGCTTGTAGCTCGACAGACGGAATGAGTACACAAAGACAGTTTTTCTGGGTAGACGATATTGTGTTGGAAAGTAGAACCTGATACTTCAAAATTATTAAGTACTGCAGTTCATGCTCCGTTTTCTGTATAGCCTTAACTTTTATACATTATCATAATGCCATCAAACGAAGAGGAATAATATCCTTCAATGTGCATGTTCTATTTTAGGATCCACTGAATTGATTTCGATTAAAGTCGGTAGTGAAAGAAGCAGAAATTAAAATTTATTAGACACATTCTTTTATTTGCTGCCCAAGGAAGCAGACTTATCAAATTAAATTCAAACTGTGACATTAAAAAAAATAGCTTCTCCTACTACAGAAATTTTGCACATAGCATAACGCAATACATAACATAATGTACGACTGCGCGCGTTTTTGTATATCTAACTAACTAACTGACTCACTCACTCACTAGCTACATGGAACAAAGTCCTTGGTGAGAAGCTATTAGGTCTTCAGTGACGAAATTCCTAGCAGTATATGGAACCCAGAAATTCATTACTACATTCACAACAGCCCGCCACCTGTCCCTGGCCTGAGTCAGATCAATTCGGTCCATGTCACTATACAACCTCTTGAAAATCTATTTGATATTATAAACCCCCATCCATGCCTAAGTTTTCGAAAGAGCTCCTTTCCATCGTATTTCGCCACCAAAATGTTGTAGACAACTTTCCTCTCCCCATGCACGCCACATAACTCGCCCATCTCTTTCTTCTTGATTTTATCACTAGAATATTTGGTGAGGAATAAATATCATAAAATCTCTCATAAAGAAATCTTCCCTTCTCCCCCGTAGCTCGTCCCCCTAAGCCCAAACAGCATCCTCAGCACCCTACTCTCAAACACCCTCACCCTACGTTTTCCCTCAGTGTTAGAGACCAAGTGTCACTCCTATTTACAAAACAGCGGGATTATAGTTCTGTACGGTATATTTCAAACTTTAAATTTTTGGATAGCAAAATGAAAGACAAAATTCTCCACCGAATTATCACAAACATTTCTGACTTCATTTTGATCTTAATTTTTTCATGAAAGTAATTTTGATTTTTTTTCTATAATTCACGAATATTTGAATTCTACCACACTTTCCATCTCGGTGCTATGTTACTGTCCTGCATGCAGAGTGATACACGTGGTATAATTAACTCTGCAACTGAAATAACGTAGAAACATAAATATATTTATATGCAATAAATGGATATCAAATAGAGGTCTATTACAAAAAAACACATTTGCAAAACACGTGTACTCAATTTTTCCACTCTTGTTCGTAATGTTATAGGTTTCATTTAGCATAACAATATTATTATTGAAATTATTTACAACTTCGTGGAAGGTCGCGTCACACAAAACATGTGCCATTATAAACGTGTTTTTAATTCACATTTTGCACGATACATGAATAATATTTTACACTCGCTGTTTTGAAAATATACAAAATTCACGAGTATGAAAGGCTAATCCATTTGTAATTCAAAGCCTAACTACAGCCCACCCCACTCTGTATGCATTGATAACGAGTTGCGTGTGTGACAATAGTATCATTTTAATTATAAATTTTAGGTTATGGGGTAAACTTACTCAGACCCAAGAAAGAAAAAGTAAGGGAAAATGTTTGGTACGTCGGGATAAACAACGAAGAATTCAGTAACATTACAACACTTAAACCGATAAAAATGTAAGCAAATGCTACAAACTGCACACCTGGGTAAGATGGATATGCAACAATTGAGCAGAATTATATTTTAGAAATAAAATGAAAAATGGAGCATAAAACGAGATAACAGTCCTATAATTGAGAGACGTCAACAGTTTTGAAGGGGAGACGATGCTTGAAAGTGACAGTGGATCGCGTTCAATAACGGACTTTTGTATAACTTATGTGGAGCCTTCGTGTTTTATTATGAAAATAGCTTGTTTGCTGGTCAAGGTTATGATGTGCTTTCACTTATTAAGCCGTGGAATGGGAACTCATTTTTTCAAACGCGTTGAGACCATCGATAAAATTATGAATATCCCGCACATGATAAAGAATATTCGTCATATGAACACCTTAGACAAATATTACGTATACCTTGAAACAAGGAGAGAAAATCAAGTAAATGACAAATGAATGGTTGGTGTTATTTAGCTTTTAAATACAATAATAGATAATTAAACCTATAGATGGCAAGCCTAAACACAGCTTTATAAGCTCCACTTACGCTAACCTAGTCACTATGTCGACTTCGCATTAATCACAAGCAGGGATAATAATGATAAAATATTTTAAGTACACTTTTTGTACTACTATATTTAATTATTTTTATTAAATTATTGTGATAATTCCTATATAGACTTACTGTACAGTACGAATTACACCGGATATTAACCCTTAACCCGCTATGGTGGAAAATATGGTGAGCTCTTAAAAATGCCAACATATGGCAGATGGGATTTAACTCGGCATTTAAAGGGTTAATATAAATATAATCTAATAAGCCAAACTTATCACTTCGACAAATAAGATAAACAAGCAAACAAAGCGATCAAAAGTAATACTTGAATATAATTTAATTCTCAGTACGTTATGTCTACGTCAATATAAACATTACCAAAATAATAAATTTCCGTAAGATTTAAGTACCCAAGTTTGTCAAAACAAAGTTATACGGATGAATTTAAAATTAAGTAAAGTAAAGAATGCCAACTCAGTTTTAACCTACGGTAAAGTGAAAAAAGAAAAATTTTAATTTTTTCATATATGAAACAGTAAAAGGACTTCAATTACACTTTAAATACACTCTTGTAGGCAAGTCGTACCAATGTACACAAATAATAAACAACCATAGATAAAATATTTTAAACTATTTAAGCTACATTAAGATAATTTTAATTGCATTAAAGTAACCACATTAAAGCCGTGAGCAACAGCTGTGTCCAGAGGACTGTAATTTAAATCATGTATAAAGCCCATTTTTTTCAATTTTAAGTGCCTAATTGTGACCGAATCGCGTCGAAAATTGTAATAATTTTAGGAAAAAACAGTTATTGTTTTTATAGCAAAATGGTTTAGAATGACTGTGTTATTAATAAGTCATTAATATAATTATAAGCTTAATGATTTAAAAATTGAATTACGTCTTTATATAAATTTCAGCATGGCTCACCGCCTGTTACATGCATTTGCATATTTTGGTGTGTCCACACTTTGTACAGAAACGCAAATAAGAGTTTGTGATCACGTGGCACGTGACAAATATCGACATTCGAAAAATAAATTGTCATTAATTTTCAAATATTTTTCTTTTTCCAGCAATGTAAATCACTCTGTGATAGCGCGAATTACTGCAGGATTGTCTATTATTATGATTACCGGAAATAACACAAAATCACCCATGTTTATGATCAGAGAGTTAAAAATATTTACAAAGTATACGCCGTGTCAATAAAGCAATTATACAGCTCGTCTCTTTATTGCAAGTCTCATTTAAATACACGCTTGACGTATGTTTAGGCGAGGTGTCTCGAGATTATACTAAACTGCAGGATATTCTTATAATAAAACCAACTAGATGCACTAATTTATCAAATTTATTTTTGGAATAAAATTCTATATGTTTGGGACAGTTCCTCTGTCCATCATCAGGAGTTTTTCACTGTACACACAGCAATGGTATATGTCATACAGGTTTGCTGACAGCTTGCTCGCAAGGTCTTTATGGCACAACGCAAAATGTTAAAGGCTTAAAAAGGAAGGGGCATTCTTCACAGTGTTTCTGCAAAGAAAGCATTATTTTGGGCGGGAGGGGGGCGTAAATTGTTAGCGGAATTTCGATATTCTTGAGATCATCCTCAGGGCTTCTTAGGTAAAAACAAGCATATATACAACACAGATGATTTGTCAGTTACGTTCAATTTTTAGTTCTTTGGACTGTAAGATAATAAACTTCATAGTAGATTTTAATGTTTCCAAGTGGTCTGAAAATCACAGCATTACATATTTACAAGTGTTCTGGAAAGTAATATGATAATGATAAATGGAAATGTAATTACAAATATTCGAATAACCATTGTTTCAAATAAAAATTCGATTTATTGTTTTCGCAAAACCTATTGGTCACATCAAGGCTCTTACGGGACCGGCGTTTGGTTCCCTTCACCTTGACATGAACATAATTCGGTGCAAGGTGGTAAGGTTTGCACATTTGTTAAACTATTTGAGGCATTAGTTTTATACGGCTTCTCCGTTATATTTCTGTAACGATGTGTAACCTTTGCCTGTTGGGAATCAACGGTTTTAATAATATTCTTATCAGCGGATTAAAAAACAATTTAATAGATAATTCCAACAACTTCAATATAGTAAAATATCTGCAATTTAAGGACTTAAAAATGTAATCTATTTTACAATTAATCGGTGTTTTATATAAGCTTGTTTGGTATAAACTCCCTGAAGATGACATAAAGAAAATCGAAACATGTTGCAGGCTTATTAGATCATATGTGTTAGTGTATTTGACGTTCAGGTGACCGTGCATCGTGATAAATTATTATAATAAAACCAACAAGATGCACTAATTTCTCAATTTTTGGAATAAAACTCTACATGTTTCGGACAGTTCCTGCGCCCAAGCTGTCAGCAACCTGTATGACATACACCATTGCTGTGCGTACAGTGAAAAACTCCTGATGATGGACAGAGGAACTGTCCGAAACATGTAGAGTTTTATTCCAAAAATAAATTTGAGGAATTAGTGCATCTAGTTGGTTTTATTATACGAATTTATCACGATGCACGGTCACCTGAACGTCAGATTCTGCAGGATATTGTTGACACCACTCTCGTCATCGTGTGGAGCAATTGTCTGTTTGTGTAAGCTGTATTCAGTCTATTGCAACTCATACACAGTGCGTGATTTCAGGCTTCCGCCACAAAGCAGATGAGAACTGCACTCTTCTGGGCTATTATGCAACGTGTAGTGGTAATTCCTGACCGACGTTTCGTGACTACCGATCGGTCCCGAAACATCTGTCATTAATTACCACTATACAATGTGTAACAGTTCAGAAGAGCGCAGTTCGCATTCGTAATTCTTGTCTATTCACTGTACCAAATCTTGTCCTCCATCTACTCTTATATGAGATTTTGGAAGCGTATTAGTGAAGTATAAAACAAAATGAAATCTCAGGGATAAATGTGGCAATTTTGTTATTTAGCAAGTATTATGAACAACTGGCCAATCAACTAAGTTTGTTAAGATAGGCGGGGGTAGGAAAGTAAGACTTACGTTTTAAGTATGAGCAGAACAACACGAAGGGTAGATAAAGGTAAAGGTGCAGTGATACCGTTACAGGCCCGATGTGGCCCATAGGGTGGGTAGAGGTATAGCTCTACTCTTCCATGATCGCGGCACTAGAAAGGGGTGAGTGGTCAGCAGCAGGCCCCGGCCTCACTTTACCCCCGTGAAAGACCTGGTACCCATTGTGCAGGAGGCTGGGTGGGCCCCAGGGCCGGTCTTGACGGGCGGACAAATCTCGTCCCCATCGGGATTCGATTCCGGACCGTCCAGCCCGTAGTCAGTCGCTATACCGACTGAGCTCCCCGGCCCACTACACGAAGGGTAGATAGCAGCTGCGAAATCTAGACCTAGATAAGAATTTTCCAAAACTGATTAGCCATTTAATTATTGACATTAATCTGTATTATGTATGAAATTTAGTTTCCTATAATACAGATAACACAGTCATTCTCAACTAAAAAGATATCTTGTTTATGATTCATTGGGCTACAACTGCTGCTTTTGTAGGAATCACATAAAATGCATAAATAATCTGTGTGACAAGGGCCAAAGTTGATGTATCAAGTAATAATATCGTTAGCACTTGGTTTAAACAGCCATTGTAGAGTTTAAAGAAAGAGATGTTTTGACAAATAGTTGGCTAAATTCTGGACAAAGTCCAGCGACGGGTTTTGTCGACAGTGTAATTACATTTCACGCTACGTAAAAACTTTGAAACGAACTTCCTTTTATTTTTCCCATGGAGTTAGTTACCTTCGGACAAATAGGAATGGGCCCCAAGGAATGCTGATATCATTCCGGTGCTAAAATGAAGAGGGGTATTTTTGATGGGCTCTTTCGTCAGAATTAATGATTGTGTGGTAACGGAACTTATACTGCATGGTTCAGTGCGATGCCCTTTAATTACTTATAGGACAAGGAAATGTAAAGTCGATAATCGCCCTTTGGCATATTTGTGTTGCACTATGAGAAAGGCGGCACAGACTGAGGCTGCTAATTTCACGTCCACGACTGTAACAACCATATAAGAAGCAGCACCATTAAGAGCCTGATGTTAAAGCTAATTAATATTTGACTGCAAGAACAGTGGTCCTTGCTTTTGGAACGGCCGAATCTCGGTTTAGATGGGAAGAATAGAATAAAATAGAATTTATTGACATTCCATAGATCCGTTTTGGTACAAGGATGTGGAACAAGTCAGTTGTTGTACAAGTACATCTATTGTTAGCAATGGACTGGGAAAAAGTGACCTGCTACAAAATTTACCAAAATCTTCCACGCTACATATTCCAAATACGTTTCCCAATTACCTAGGCTTTTTTCGTCATCGATGCTTTGATAGAATACCATAACAATGGTTAAATGGAGGGGGCGAAGAGATGGTGATAGGAGCCTCATACCGTCTCGGATATGCTGGCAGGTAAAGGGAGTGCAGGTAACATCTGTCTTCAGTACCAGCAGCCGGTAGTTTTAAAATGAAGTTTAATATAAACAACATTGTTGTGGGTGGGTACTTTTTCTGTTTCTCCATTTTATCCACGTATGATGATATGTTAACATTCAACTTCAAAATTTGTAGTTTCCAGGGTCATATGAAAAATATAAACAAATTTGTAACAAATTTGCTTGTCGTTTTGTGTCTGTCTGACACACTTGAGTGCAGGACAACGATTGGAAGAGCTTAAAAGGACAACATGCTGATGAAGATATTTGGAAGTAGTTGTTAGGGATGCAAAAACTGATTAATGAAGACGATGTAACGGGACGTTCATAAATTTTACATAGCATGTAATACTGTAAAGTATGGGATGACCTTATAAGGCCTATGATCGAATGGAAGTGTGGTGGCTGGCGGTAAGGAATTAATGTAGTGTGCTGCCCCTTCAAAATTACGTCATCCCACTCTCCCAGAGGGGCCGGTACCAGTGGCCGCGCGGCCTAAGGCGTAGGTCTGCTGCTGCTCGCTTGCTGAGTTTGTGGGTTCGAATCCCACCGGAGTCATGGTTGTCTGTCTGTTGTGATTGTTGTGTGTTGTCAGGTATAGAGGTCTCTTCGACCCGTCTAGAGAATTCCTACCGACTGTGGTGAGTCGTTGTGTGTGGTCTAGAAACCTCGTGAGTGAGGAGGCCCTGGCCCACTGCGGTCTGCTGTGTCAAAATACACAAACTCTCCCAGAGGGACAGCCAGCACACGCCACGGAGACTGGAAATAGATCTGAATGGACTAATTACAGAGGTCTCATTACTCACATACCTGGTGTCTGCCTTGATAACGTAACGAACAGGGGATACTAAAGGAGTCCATAATATTAAAAGTGGTAAAAAAGGATCATTTTTATGTTCGATCATAAATTTTCATGTATTTTAACTCTGGAATATACCCCGAGTCCATAATGATATTTTACGTGCAAGACTATTCTGAATAATGAAATGGTTGTAAGACTAATTCACTTACTTCTAGAACTTGAATGTGTAACGTATTATAAACATTTTATAGTTACATGTGTTTGGGAGAGACCTGGTTATAGCTTGTATGTTGAAACAGGTTGGGGTTTGATGATTTGAGTAAATGGTTGAGACAAGTGTGAATGTCGTACTTTGATTGTTATTGACTTGCGCTTCTGACGTATAGTAAAAGGATATGAAACGTAATATGAAGTGGTCTATGTCCTTTACCTGGGTAGTAGACTACGCTCTTACTGACGGAGTACTGCGCCTCAGGTATATGCAGCTCGCAGGCGAATACTGTTGGGGTTTGCAGGTCACTTTCCGGCATCACTGTGCTGGCCACGATGTCATAAGACCCCTGTCGAGGCACGGTCTCAACTATCACGCCGTCCATGCTAGTCCTACACAATAACAGCTGTATTTAGTGTCGCTGACAGACGATGAGTTAAGCATGAAGAAAAATTAAGTAAAATTTCCGGAATCTCTCTGAGCGATTTCGCCTTTATTTGAATACAATTTGGACAGCCATAACGCAGTCGACATATTGAACTCGTGAGGGCAGTTGTTAGGAAAATGAGGTTAGAAAATCATGTAACTACAGAAAATTATAAATATTTATGGTGAAACTATTATAATACACGTCGAAATATTTCCAATAGTGTGAGGGTCTTCTACAGAGACTTAGGCGGGGTGAGCACCGAAAGGAACTAGTTTCAAGTAACTGTATCGCGACATATAAAGCAGATTATGTAACGCAAAACAACACATGCACAATTTTCAAATTAATATTCTAATTAACTTCTTGGCGTCTACTACATGTTTCGAACATCATTTGTTCATCATCAGGAAGACCATTTGTACATGCAGTTTTGTATGGTATGTTTTTCATACATTTACGTAAGCAATCTAGCAGGTGGAAGGATGTGGTCGATGGAGTACATCCTTCCACATGCCAAACAAAACTGCATGTTACAATGGTCTTTTTGATGATGAAAAAATAATGTTCGAAACATGTAGAACACACCAAAAAGTGAATTAAAACATTAATCTGAAAAGCGTGCATTTGTTGGTTTATTTTACATAATTGTGTTACAATGCACTGTATAAAAAACCTGAAAAAACTTAAAGCAGAATTACAAGAAATCAAATTTTTTTTATTTCCAACCTAGATGCTTACTCCGAGAACCAAGAAACTACAAATTTTTGCTTGAAACTCAATGTGAGAATTTTGATTTTTTATGTCGGAATTCTAAACACTAGACTCATGCAACTACACTTTCACTTTGCCTAAAGCTGATAGCTTGAAACCAGTTTTTTTTTTCGTGTGCGCTTCGTCTCAGTTTCCTTAAGATTTAAATGGAACAGAAGAAACAAGTTGCTTATTTTTTCGTCACCAGAACCTTGGTGGTTGATCTGTCACCACAGGGAGTAAGGTAACATTATTATTATTATTATTATTATTATTATTTGCTGATCTGATTAACTGAATTTAAAGAAAAAACATGTGCAGATAGAGGAGTCCTGCTGTGACTATATATAAATATACCAAAATTTATTTTTTATTTGGTACAATGCATTTAAAGCATGCAATACTATTTGTCATATCAAGATTGTTCTAAAATTTAATTCATCTTACAAAGAAACGTAGGTATTTCAGATGTGGGGACGAAATCAACGCAGAGATATTACACTACGTTAGGTTCAAAGCTTCAAAGAATGAAGAAAATTAAGAGGCCAGAATCTTTATATATCCTATGTTGTTGCCGTCAGTAACGATGTGTGAACCTAACACGAAGTACCTACGTTGATAATTTAAAGACGTTTGACTTGTACGTGGTCACTATTGGACACGGAATAGATGTTTGTTATGCCAAAAATTTCGGTCCGGGAGACTAAATGAAAATTGCACTGGGAAAACCTGGGCTTAGGTGTAGATGGAAAAATATAGCGGACCTAACATTTAATTGTACACGAACTGTTTGGAATTTACCAGTCAAATGGGGAAAGATAAACTTCTTACAGGTTCTGCTGCATGAGTAAGACTGATTGAATGAAAATGCGATGATGAAAGAGGTGAGGTATTTAGGCAGCGCGCGTGATATGAATGTGAAGTGCGTTTAGAAGCACGGTCAGAAAAGCCGACGCAAGGGATCATCTTGAAGAGTTAAGCATAATAAAGGAGGCAAATTAAAATGGATTACAGAGCTAGTTGCCGGAGTACCGTATTAGGAGCAGTGATTTGACAATTTGCTGGACGTGCTAGGAGTCCGGGTTTCATTCCTAGTAGCAGCAATCGATTCATCCCTTTTTTAGACCTCCAAACCAGCTCTGGGGTTCACCAAAGCTACTAATCAATTTTGTACGGCAGTTTTTTCTTCAGAGATAAAGCGGATGCGACGTAAAGCTGACCGCTCATTTCTGTCTGATGCTGCAGATGATAAGGATGAGTAGAGTTGGATATGGTTTTATGATGTGCATAGAGACAAGTTTACTTTTACTTTTTCTTAGAGACGAGAAGCGAAATTGTGGATCTGATTGAACAGGCAGTGAACAGGGCCCGGTAGTGGGATTTTGTAACACATGCTGATGAAATTTGAAATTTCATAAAAGGAGCGAATTTATTGAGCTTTTCAATAACGATCAAGCGTTCGACGAGTTTAACTAAATGCACAGACGGTTCCTATCCTTGTAATTGTCAAATATACATCACATAAATATATTAAATAATTGTATGTTTACATACATTTATCAGTTCTATAATTTTGTCAATTAGTATTTGTATAAATTATGAACCTAGTCTGTTTCTCTGAAACTTCACAAATACTCTTACTTTACGTTGCATAAAAAGTTGTTTCATCCGGGTTTATAATAAGTAATTTGTGAAATTACAAGTAGACAGCTGCATATATATATATATATATATATATATATATATGTTACGAATGTTTTAGGCATTTCATGTTGAAAGACTAACTGTAATGAGTTGAGACTATGGTAAATAGAGAATTACCTGACCGTCATAAGTGCGAAAAATTTTTGACAAAAACTGGTGAGGCGATTTTAATAGTAATTGAATTTAGCATGAACATAACCTGACGGAAACTACTGCAGGTGAAGTGTGAATGGCAAATCTTGTTTTGGGCAATATCGGAGGTGTCATTAGAAATTTTTGTTCAATCGCAAAAATAAATCCGAACCGGTATGTATAGAAAACGTGCACAGGAGAATGAAAGAGTGAAGGGCGAACAGCCAGGAATTATGTTTGTCAACGGTGCAGAAAAGTGCGGGATGGGAAACGAAGTACTGGACTGATCATTTTGTGGTTATGTAAGAAGTTCATCAAGTGTTTACGTTACACGTGACCGTAGAACGGTAAGGTGAAAGTGAATGCAAAGTTTAGAATAATATGAAAGGAAGCAGTCGTGGTCTGCTTTAATCTTATATTCTAACAGCTTCCTGAAAAGACGTATTCTATAAATCAAACTAGGCTGTCTTCAATCCGACATTCAAAACCAGATCCTCCTTTACTCAGTATTTTAGGTCGATTAACACATTACAAGGGTAGAAGTTTCTTAATTTTCGAGATGGAATGTCAATAAGGAAGGTTATTTTTGTAGCTTTACAGAATCACAAAACTGCATGTATTTCTGAATTAGATGGAATTGAAAGAAACATGTGCCTCAAATGAAGAACACAGTAATAACGCCTAGGGGGAATCTTTGTGATATCATTTAATATGTATTGTTGAATTTTGCATACAGAAATGATAAATTCAAACTAAACCAAAAAAGGTATAAATATATTATATTAATTCGAAATGAAATTATCACAGTTATATATGAAACTGCAGCCATAAAGTTAAACAAATTCTGGTTTAGGAACCGTAATGAATATGTTTCGTCACTATTCAAAAAGAGGGGTTGTCCATCTTTTTTATTTGACGGGCAGTTAAACGATTATACTGGTTTGTAGCACCTATCGTATAAATGTACTGAAAACGTATGTATAAATAGGCTATAAAGCAAATATATAAATATAATGAAAGCATACATATAAATATGCTGAAAACATACATAAAAATATGCGGAAAACATATGCATACACGTTTTGAAAGCGTACGTATAAATATACTGGAAGCATATTACAAATTTCTGGAAGCATACGTATATGCCTAAAGTGACACCTCCTCTTCATAAATCAAAACTCTTGAAGACACTATTTTCGCACAGTTTTCGTATAAAGAACCAAACTTACGTTCGAACCACTCAACGCGACGTCTGAACACAGAACCCTTACATTTGCTTAGTACTGATATAAATTCTGAATCTAGAGCAAGAAACAACAAGGACATCTTCTTTCCTCTAATAAAAATTGATTTTGTTCGACATTAGGTATAATTTTTCAGTTAATAGAGATATTTTAAGACTTACTAGTTCGCTGTATTTCGTAGTGAACTGATGGTAACCAACCAGAGACCTTCGGAGCATCCTTTCCGATGCTTAATCATAGAATATATATTAAATGCACCAAAATCCCCATCTATATAAAATGTAGGAAAATTTCTTAAACAGTTTTGTCAGATTGAAGAGAAACGAAACCAAATGGGAAAGAAATACAAATTGCAATATAAAGTTCAGGTCTGAAAGAAATACATTTTTTGTTAACTTATAAGTTGGTAACGAATCTGACATATGTAGTGATTGACCGTCAATATTATTTCAGGCTTGGCACCCGGTAGTCCGTCGAACTTACACATGCTGACCGTGAACGTTTTTGAACAAATATTATGCTGTTCTATCGGAACGAGGGATAAAATTATAGTGATCTCAGAATTTCGAAAGTTGAATAAAATTTGGTGACTAATAAATAAGTTGCGATGGGATTCCTTTACTTGTGAAGAATCTTAAGGACTTCTGAGAGTTGGGAGTGACAAACTTTACGATTGGTGAGCTCCATCATCCTCCTTAATATTTCAGACTGAAGCATGTTCTCATAATAGTTAATATAAGCCTGTTTCATTCATAATGTTATGCTCGCCAATGAATACTTGTGTATTTCTTTTAAAAAAATGCGTCAGAAACAGGGAAACGGTGACACGCCTTTCATTGACGTCCTTCAGTTTTTGAAACACAATACCAATCCTGGACATAAATAATAATAATAATAATAAACGACTATATTAATTTTATTTTGATAGAAAAAGTAATTACGTAACATTAATTTGGGCATCATAATTAAATTTTCATGAAGGAGCAAAACTTGTTTTATCAAAAACATATTTATGCATTGCGCAGGGTCCAGAGACTTCCAAATGGTCCTGGAGCAGGAAAATATCCTTATATATTGTTTCATAATTTTCCGAAGCTCTGTCTATTCCCGTCATCAGGTACGATTATGGTACTTAGTCTAATTGGTACATTTTGTGAAGCTACAAGAGGGATGACATTTAAACAATCCTAATGGGTTAAAATTCGCCAATGGATTCAATTTCGCTCTTCAATCTGATGAAGGAAGCACAGTTAGATTCGAAACCTTACGTATATCAATAAAAAGAGGGAGCATATGTATGTAGCATACTCGTACGCGTTAGTCTGCAAATTGTTTGGTTTACAAAGATATCTAAACGATCTCTTTCTTCCATATGGGCAGCCAATGTATAAGCTTTCCGCTCAACGAATACAAAAGCTTCGTAGGTGAGTTACGAACCCCTCGGTCACTGGTAAAATAATTTGAAGACACTATATTTTCGGTTTGTTCAGCTTTCATAACTTAAAATGACGAATGTTACCGAATCTGTGTAGTAAATGTTATTAAAGAACGAGCTAAATTAGTTGAATATTAATAACTTCCTTCGGCAGGACGATGTCATTTATTCATTTCTGAGACCCGCTCAATTACCATCCATTAAATTAATAACTGTTCTATGGAGATCCTGCGGCAATTTAGAACTCAAAACTCAGCTAATTTCGTTATATCTGATAAGTCGTCTTTTTAGTCTGAGGCTTTAAAACAATATCCGAATCCTTGCAATTTAAATATAAATATATGTGCCAGTGGTGATTGTTGCGTCAATATTTCGAATTTGCGAATGTTACATCTTTACACTGACCAGTGTATGAGAGGTATTTCTTATTCTTTTTACACTTTATGAGTGTTTCATTTCCTTCGATTTTTAAGTAATCTGTTATCATTACACAGACATGCGTGATACATTATAACCAATAACCAACAAATGCATAGCGCAATATGTAAATTTGTTACATTATAATCAGTGTAGGCTCCTACATGTTTTGGCCACCTATTGTGGCCATCTTCAGGGAGGTGTTCATTGAAGGAAAATTACACGGCAGTTTAAAACAATTTACAAATATGAAATGTTGATAAACTTAAAATTTATGATTGTAAATAGATTTAACGTTCTATGTAATATTCATTCAAAGGTAAACAATTTACAATTATAGAATGTTTAGTTAAAATTAATATTTTATGGTTGTGAATGTTTGTAGCCTTCTATGTAATATTCTTTATGTTAAGTAAACTTAAAGTTTTATGATTTTAAATTGTTTTAATTTCTATGTACTAGCCCTTCAAAAACAAACATTTTGCAATTATAAAATTTTAAGTTAAAAAAACTTATATGATTTTACATTTTTAACGTTCTATGTAATATTCCTTCATAGATAAAAAAAAATTACAACTAAAAAATGTTAAATTAACATGATTATAAATTTTTAAACCTTCTATGCAATACTCATTAAAGACAAACAATTTACGATTATAAAGTGTTAAGTTAAATTTAACACATATTAAGTTAAACTTAACATAGAGAATAAAACATTTACAAATATAAAATTTGAAATTAAGCTGGACATTTTATATTTGTCAATTATTTTAACTTTCTATGTAATATTCCTTCAAAAAACACCTCCATGCAGATGGCTACAGTTGGTGGCCGAAACATGTAGAAGCCTACGCTGCTTATAATATAACAAATCCACATACTAGTATACGCACTTGTTGGTTATCTCTCATAATAAATCATCAGTGAATGGTCATGAATCATTTGCAACACCTAGTACATAATTGTATTAGAGTGGCAATTGAAACTAAACTCTACAACACTCTGTTGTAAGGAGGCTAGTATAACCAAAAGACCACAAAAAACTGAGCCGAATCTAGAAAATTGGTGTAGGCCTATACCAAATATGACGCGAAAAATGCAAGCTAACATAATATTTGTACAATTAATCAACCACACCACTAAATTCAGTCCTATGTTGTTTATCACACTCTACTGAGCTAAAATCCTATTTTTATAATTCCTCAAACCGCAATCTCAGTCGTAAGAAAATTTCAATTCATCAAAAACGTTTTTCCTTTCAAGTTAAAAAAAAAAACAAAAAAATTTAAAAATATAAGCCAAATATGATCTTGGTGGGCATAATATAATATAATATATTAGTATTCCGTTCTATTCACAACTTTAAGTGCAGAAGTGTACTGAAACGTCTGTTTTGCACATATACTCCGACATGTTTCGGTTGTTATAGGATGACTAAATAACTTAACGGAGGACATACATGCTTACAGGCCTCACGATATCGTATAGGTTATACTTAATTAATTATTATGATTAAAAACAATAAGTGTCTGAACTATACTTGTATACCCAGAACATGCAACATTACACAAAAGGTAGAAAATCTTCTGTTTAGCTAAAGAACACATACATAACCGTGTTCCACCTCTGTCTACTCCAGTGTAGTTTTAAATTGAAGCAAATGAGTTCCGAATATTTATATTCGTAATAAGTTTAAAAGGTCAGAATTTCTTAAATTATTTGCACATATATTATATTCCACGAGATTGCAACATCCCAGAGAGTAAGGAAAATATAAATTTACTATTGTCATACTTATGTTTTCCGATACTGTTCTCTTGTGCAAATTCTGCCATGTCGCAAAAGTCAAATATCAGAGACAATATTAAAAACTACATTAATATTATTATCCTTAAAACAGAAAAACCAATTTCACAGTTTCTACCACTATTCAGCTAAATTAGAATTTTATCTTAAAAATATATGCTTGACGAGTTGTTATTTTCCACAGAAACGGTAGAGTGATCCGATGAATCAAACACATGCGCAAAGTATGCGATTTTACGAGTATGGTAAAGATATTAGAAAAAAGCCCAAAGTTACGAAAGTCGTCGACACTGCAGCAGATTATGGAACAGAATGGTGGGAACATGTAGCCAGAGTTAGAGTAATTTGCCACATAAATTTCTACACTATTAATACAAAGAAAAAGAATATCAAACGAAAGAGCAAGCCAATTAATCCTTGAGGCGGAATAGGTCAAACTACCAAATATATTAAGTTACTGGTGACGATATGAGGTTACACTTGGGGTGGCCATGACTTGCCAATAAATCACACGATTTGTGGGATCAGAATTTAGACCCTCATTTTTATCACATTCGATAATTACGTTATGTTTAAAACACAATTTAAGTAATTTTCTAATTCTTCTTTAAACAAGAACTTAGTTGAGAATTTGTTCTTCTGTACGCTAAGGCTGAATAATCTGGTGAATGATTCCCGCCGTTCGAAGGCGCCCTGCTCCTTCAAAACGGTGAGAACCCCTACGGTCCTCAATTATACATCTGTGCAAACGTCAAAACTCGCAAATTTTCTTTCTTATCCTTATAGCACCTGTGAATAATATATAACTACATGAGCAGCAAAGCTACATTCCAAGCATCTTTTGACTCATATACCTGTACAAAAAAACGGATCACTTGGGAAGGATTTTGATTACACCATGTACTCGCGGAATATCTTGAATTGTGCCACCTAATTTTATTGCTAAATAAAGAGAGTGGTAATTTAATTGAAATATTCCTTCCTATTTCAGGACACTAACATTATTGCTAAGGGCAAGTGGAAGCTTTGCTAGTCTGGTGCGAGATTTCTTAGACCTTGGCCGATTTTTGTGAGAAAATAAGTAAATAAATAAATAAAGAAGATTCGACGACAACAGAAGAAGTTTTATTTTGGGACCCAGAACTTGGAAGTAGCCATTTTAAATGGAAGATTATTAGATTTAATGTATAATATTTTTATCTTTAAAGAAGTCACCGAAATCTTTCAATGCAAGTGCAGTAGTTAGCAGATACCCACATCTTTGCGCGCAGTAGTTAGCAGATACCCACATCTTTGCGCGCAGTAGTTAGCAGATACCCACATCTTTGCGCGCAGTAGTTAGCAGATACCCACATCTTTGCGCGCAGTAGTTAGCTGATACCCACATCTTTGCGCGCAGTAATTAGCAGATACCCACATCTTTGCGCGCAGTAGTTAGCAGCCCTATTTCTTCATCGTGATGTCGCTGGATCAATTTTCGTTAGGAGGGCAGTTATTTAAAATGATGGGTTTTCGTATCTTTAGGCGCTTTCGAAAAATTGCGAAAGCGCCTGTTAGCTTCGTCATGTCCGTCTGTCTGTTCTTCCGCATGGAACAACTCGGATCCCACTGAACGCATTTTCATGAAAATTGGTATTGAAGTATTTTTCGAAAATCAGCCCAGACAATTCACGTAGCATTAAAATCTGGCAATAATAATGGGTGTGTTGTGTAAAAAGATATATAGGTTCATGATAATATCGCGCTCAGTCCTTCTTAGAATGACGAATATTTTAGGCAAATTTTGTGGAGAAAATCAGAATATATTTTACGTTCAGTAACTTTTTCCCCAAAACGTGCCCTTTATGAGATAACGTGTAAACGTACTCTACAGCTGGATAGGCCACAGATACTATAACAAGCCGCATGCACTTTGCCTGCTGAATAACTAAGGCTACAGACACACACTCAGAGTATGTATCACTAGTGTTTTCCCATGGTAACAATTGTTACTCGCACGTGCCCTAGTGTCACATTTCTACGTACATTCTCTCGCATGTTTTGAGAACCTAAAGGCAAGTTCCGGGATAGCAACTGGAGTGAAGCTAGAAAGGCTTGCTTCCACATCCTTGCATATACATTATTTATATATAAAATATACCTTTAATTTTTTATCTCTGTTTGTCCAAAAAATCCGAATATTAACTTCAAGATGTCGGTTTGCAGCAGCTCGCTTGCTGGGATTGCGGGTTCGAATTTCGCCGGAGACGTGGACGTTTTTCTTTTGTGATTGTTGTGTGTTGTTAGGTAGATAGGTCTCTACGAAAGGAAGATCCCTCGTCCAGGGGATTCCTACCGAGTGTGTGTATCACTGAATGATCAAGAGCGACAACGACTTCTACGCCTACAAGAGTGCGAAGACAGAGGCCAGACTAAAGAAGAAATAAAAGAAAATTAACTTGGTGAAGTGTACATCGAACAACGTCACAAATAGCTACTATATCACGATATTCAGTGCGCTTGTGTTCCGCACAATGAACTGTGTTTGAGAATTTTTATATAAAAAGTTGTACTTTGAAGCAAAAAACTTTAATATCAATATAACATTCGGTTACTGTATGGACCTTCTGCGTTTGTGATAAAAATGTATTAACTTACTTCTTCTTGTTGCCCCGAAGGAGCGCCATCTTTGGCTTCGGGTAGACCCCTCTTGCAGCGCAGGTGATCTGCACAGAGTCCAGATTTAATTTTGTCTGCATCATGTCCAGGCTTCTCTCTGGAACTGCAATTCATAAACCACAAGTTTTAATATGCATTTCAATAAAGGTACAGCTAGTAGTTATGAAAACAGAGTCTAAAAAACCACCTCATTCCTCAAGCTTTTGTGCCATACGATGCATGCCTAGCATCAAATATTGAAATGTCAATCTAACCCCATAAAATGACATTTACAAAAGTACCTTTGGTTTTTATGTAAGTAAATAGTCTGAAGACGATCATGTAATGGTAGAAACATGTAGCTGTATATGTATATAATATAATAAATATAATTCTTGGTGTTGGTTATAATATTTTGCAAAACTCTTCAAATCGCAGTATTTGCACCAATCGCTGTCTTATCTTAAGAGAGAGAAATTATAATATCAGACTATACACGACACTGTAGTAGGCATATTATTCACTCTAAGTCTAAATTTCAAAACATAAAAATTAAGTGTTTTTACGAAAGTCACATCCAGTCACAGGTACTACAGTCACAACACGAGATCCTAAAGAAATGATTATAAGCTGACAACAATAGAAGAAAGCTAGGGTAAGAACAGATGCAAAAGAAACAATCTTGGTTAAAATGGTGGAAACGACATCACTGCCTGCATATCGCCCCTCGCTCAGAAAGCCACTCCAGCATTTTAAACGTTTAAAATAGAGCACATTGTTCCTACGCTGAGGGAGAGCGCGAGTAAATACATCATTGTGCTGCAGTGTAATTAAAAGTGGGTTCTGTCTAAATTAAGTTGACGGGCGCTCTCGGTGTATGTACGTGAAAATTACTTGTGTTCCTTCTTCTGCCCTGATTAATGCGATGGCACGTCGCACGACTTGTACACTCACTTCAGCTACAACGTTACCGAGCTCAAAGCAGCAAGCTACCGTGACAGGTCTTGGGCATGGATATTAATCTGTAAACACGGAAAAGTCTACGAGACACAATTTGAAATTCACTCGCTGCATTGAATTTGTCTGTCCTAACTGTACATAAAAACAACGTTATCCGTCAAGTAACTGAGATAGTGCAAATTAGGTGCACGTTTACAGCCAAGATGTGTGATGGCAGAACATAAAAATCGACGTTTCGAAATCGTTGTCTCCAATTTTCTACGGTTTAAAGAAGAAGGCAACCAGTTCCTGTAATCCACAGTGACAGGCGATGGGACATGAATGTTCCATTTCACTCCTGAAACAAGACATCGCGGAATGCACCAAAAAGACCCGGTTTCTCCGAGAGGCAGAAAGTTAAAAGCTTGTCAGTCCACCGGAAAATTGACGGCATCTCTGTTCTGGGATAAAGAGGGATTCATCCACGTTGAATTCATGCCTCGGAGCACAACAATAAACGCGAATCCTTTACTGAGATGCGCTGCGACAACTGTGTAGTGCTGCTTGCAGAAAGAGCCCTGGCCATCTGTTGCGAAGTGTGACCCTTCAGCATAGTAATGCAACCCCACACAGCACATTTCGGACACAACTGTTGAAGTTATTTCAGTGGAAACTTATAGTCCTTAGAGTCCTAAATTGGTACCGGCGGAATGACATTTTTTGGGCCGCGGAAACAACATTTTGGAGGTTGCCGATTCTGCAGTAAACAGGAAGTGGAGATGGCTATTTGTGATTAACTGCGAATACAAAATCACGATTCCTACCAGGATCGAATCTGAAATTCGTGCGAAGCTGGTAACATTTTATTAGCATGCTAGGACAATTGTGTTGAAAATCAATGATGATTCGGTGCAATACATTAACTGCATGTACGTTATAATACATTAACTGCATGTACGTTATAATACATTAACTGCATGTACGTTATAATACATTAACTACATGTACGTTATAATACATTAACTGCATGTACGTT
>Ga0123352_10000296_pt1 | contig 59960 bp, 65 predicted proteins | sample TergutLab28metaG_FD_89700 | JGI IMG/M metagenome (GOLD analysis project Ga0123352, IMG submission 89700) | Labiotermes labralis P1 segment gut microbial communities from Petit-Saut dam, French Guiana - Lab288 P1 | ecosystem: Host-associated > Arthropoda: Insects > Digestive system > Gut ... | reverse complement strand
TTCATGCAGTGAGAGGACACTTCCTTTCGGTTTCGTAAAGTTGGGGAACTCTATTCTAACCGATGTGTCCTCTCACTGCTCTCTTTTTCGCTCCTAATGTCCAATATCTATTGTAACCCTACAATGCTGTTGCCCTGGGTTTATCGAAAGATGCTTGCAATTTTAGTATTAATGATATAAACTAAAGAGAAGTCCTATTTCGGGGGTATACGAATGACCGATCTCTATCAACAAATCCTCTCCCGCCTAAAGCGGGGCATGGCAAGCCGTCTCGTTTCACATTATCACGCCGGACGCATTGAGCACAGGCTGATAGAAGGGGATTTTCATCATTCAGAATCGGGTGGTCTCACATTTGAAATTGCGGATGATGTACTTACTCTAAGCGAGTGCTTCGCCCCGCGACCAAGGCTTGTGATCTTGGGCGGCGGACACATCGCAGTCCCCCTCTGTGCTTTCGCCGCAAGGCTCGGCTTTGATATTTGGGTCTACGATGATCGTCCATCCTTTGCCAATTCGGAGCGTTTCCCGGAGGCACATACAGTGATTTGTGACGACTTTGCCCATATGCATGAACGTTTGAATCTACGGCAAAGTGATTACGTATGTATCCTCACGCGCGGACACAAGCATGACATGCTTTGCCTGGAAGCGCTACTCACTGACGAAATGCCGCACTACATCGGTATGATTGGCTCGAAGCGGCGGATTGCTATTGTGAAAGAAGAGGTTTCTGCCAGAGCAGGGCGCGGCGATTTGTTAGATAAGCTCTACGCCCCTATCGGACTCCCCATCGGCTCTGTCACACCGGAAGAGATTGCACTCTCTATCATGGCTGAAATCACTAAGATCAAACGCCTTGGTGCTGGCGGCAAGGGTACAAAACAGCGGCAGGAAGGCAATATTGGCTTGGAGCTGCTCCATTGGCTTGCCAATATATCTGGTGAAAAAGCGGCACTTGTCACCATTGTTCATACATCCGGCTCTACGCCGCGAGAAATCGGAGCGAAAATGGTGGTGACTTTATCCGGCAAAGTAATCGGAAGCATCGGCGGCGGTTGTGCTGAGGCCGGCGTAATCGCTCTTGCCCGGGACATCATTGACAAAAACGGCTATCATCTGCATACGGTCGACCTTGCAGACAATGCCGAAGAAAATGGCATGGTCTGCGGCGGACGCATGCAACTACTAATCGAGGCGCTATCATGATACATATCCCATCCCCACTTAACTACACCGGCGGCAAGTTTAAACTCTTGCCCCAGCTTTTACCGCGCTTTCCCAAGGAAATCGACATTTTTGTCGATCTCTTTTGCGGCGGCTGTAATGTCGGACTCAATGTTCCAGCGGAGCGCGTGATTTTCAACGACATCAGCGCGGAGCTAATCCAGCTTTATACTAACTTTCATGCCATGGACACGAACCAACTGTTTGCCGAGATTGAAGGGGTCATCGATCAATATGGCCTCACCCGCTCGAATGTGCACGGCTATGATTTTTATGAGTGTGACAGCTCCAAAGGCCTGGGACCTGCCAATAAAGAGGCATTCCTGCGTCTGCGGCAAGCCTGTAATGACGGCGCTCCGCCGCCGGACTCGCTTTTGCTCTATGTGCTTATCGTTTACGCTTTCAACAACCAGATCCGCTTCAACCGGGAGGGGAAGTTTAACCTCCCGGTCGGGAAGCGGGACTTCAATGACCGGATGCGGGAGAAGCTGCGCGGGTTTTTAGAGCGTTTGGAATCCGGGAGCTATAGCTTCACCGACAAGGACTTCCGTGCCTTTGATACGTCTATTCTTACGGAAAACAGTTTGGTCTACTGTGACCCGCCCTATCTGATCACCTGCGCTTCTTATAACGAACAAGGCGGCTGGACAGAAAGTGACGAGCTTGATCTCCTTGCCTTTCTGGACGAGCTGGATCAGCAGGGACGCAAGTTTGCGCTCTCCAATGTGTTCAAGAGCAAGGGGCAGGAGAATGTTCTGCTCATAGAGTGGGCGAAGCAATACCGGGTGGCGCATTTGCGGCATAATTATAAGAATGCGAATTATCAGCGTAAGGGTCGGAGGCAGAAGACGGATGAGGTTTTGATTATGAATTATTAGAAAGAGCTGACGCGGTGGCGTCAGCTCTTTTTCTGCTACTCTGGTTATTTAAAGATAAATCTAAACTCACTGATGAAGATGATGAGACAAACTAAATTTCATTTTCACTATTTTTAACTTCAATCCAGCGCTTTATATATTCACCTTTTTTGATATGACTTTTGTTGAAATTTTTAATTTCAATATAAATTAAGTAAAAAACAAAAAGCAACGGAAAAGTACTTAGAATTACATCATACCAAAAGTTATTTGTTAACGAACGGTTTGTAAAATAAAATAGGTATGAAAAGACTCCTATTATTGAAGACATAAAATATTGAAAAATTATCGATTTGAACTCTTTGTTAAAACTAGCTTCTAACTTTTTTAATCTAGTTTCCCAAGCAATTCCTTTTAACTTTGGTTCTAAAAAAACACTTATATACGTAGCAGCCCTAATCATCCCTTCGTAATGATATATATATCTGCTTCTTACTGGGATTAGCACAAGGAATGTTAATAAAAAAAGATAAGGATTATCGTTGCTAAATGCTATAGCAAATATTGCACTAACAGCAGTAAAGTTAAATAAATACAAGGTATTTTGCCAAGCTAATATGTCAGCTATTTCTTTTCTTAAGCTTTCATATTCCCTTAGTATCTTATCTTCGCGTTCCATTTCATGTACCTCTAAAACATTATATTACTCCTGCATCAACCGGCAGGAAATTTTACGGAGTTTCCCCCGCCATAGACAATCAGCATCACCACTTGAGATGGTAGTGATGATTCAGAGTGTCAGAGAAGCACAGTGCGAGACCAAAACTGCGGGTGATCAGGACAGTCATCCTATTATACATATCTTTCATAATCCATCGCGCCATAGAAGATGTGCGCGATGATAAGCAGCTTCTTCGTTTCGTCTACCAAGTATAATCCCACATAATTGCCAATCACCACTCTGCGATACCCCTTTTCTCTGAGCGTCGCATTCCGTGATAATTCACATCGGTAAGGGGCATCGCAGAGCGAGCGGAAACTTTTATCAAAGTCAGCTATCAAATCCTGCGCGGCCATCGGCGCGAAGAGGGTGTTAGTGATATATGTGTCTATCGCGTCAAGGTCACCTGCGGCCGCCGGGGTAATCTTGAGTTTGCATTCAGTCGCCATGTTTTGCTCGGAGCTTTGCAAAAACTGCCTCGCCATCCAGCAGTTCTCCATTTTGGATTTGCTTTTCGGCAAGCGCCAACTTTTCATAAATATCAGCTAGTGCCATCCGCCGTTCATAAGTTTCTAGACTCATAATGACCATATCCCCATATCCATTTTTTGTGATGAAAATGGGTTCCGGTTTGCTGTGGCACAGCTCCGAGATTTCGGAGGTATTGCATAAATCGGTTATCGGTCTGATTTGTGGCATCTCAATCACCTCGCTTTTATTATGCCATAGTTATAGCATAATAATATGCAAAGTGCAAGTATAGCTGTATAGAGGCAGTTGTCTACTGCGACTGAAAAAAATACTTGACATATTTAACCACAATATATAGAATTATCCGGTACGATAAAAACTAGAATAGGTGGGAACTGTATGAAAATTTGGAAGAAAAGTATTAGTCTGCTCTTGATCTGTGCTCTGCTGCTTACCTTTGTGCCGATGGCGGCGGCCTCTGGTGACTTGAGTCTGAAGGAAGTTGCTCTCCAGGCTGCAAATCCGCTCCCCTTCACTGATGTGAATTCGGGCAATTGGTTTTATCCTTATGTGTTTCACATGTACACAAGCGGTGTCATGAACGGCACAACTCCGACTAGGTTTGCACCGCACGAAACCTTCACACGGGCACAGGTGCTCGCAACACTGTTTCGTATCCACACCGGGCGCACCTCAAATGCCAGCGATCCGCGTGAAAACAATTTCACCGATGTAGCTTCTACATCTTGGACAGCTCCTTATGTCACATGGGCGGCGAATAACGGCATTACACCCACGACAAGCGGTACATTCGGGCCAAACCAAAGTGCAGAGCGTCAAGAAATTGCACTTTATGTCCATCGCTATGTAATCAACCTGACAGAGGTGAATAGCTCATCTGTCGCAAATGCACAGTGGAACGCATTTACTGATCGCGGGCAAATTTCCGGACAAGACAATTACAACGCGCTCCGTTGGGCGAATAACAACGATATTATGCGCGGCAGAACTGCCACAACAATTGTCCCAGGCGGAACCGCAACACGCGCAGAAGCAGCGGCTATGCTTGTACGTTTGATGGGCGTATTGGGCCATGATATTGAAACTCCGCCTCCGGCTCCGCCGCAGCCGCCTGCACAACCGTCATTGGTGGGAAGATGGAATTTCCTCGGCGTTCCTTTCTTTGTATTTGAAGCCAACGGCAGAGGTGTCATGCTTCCGGGAGACGAGGCAGCAATGGATATCCGCTGGTGGACGGCGAGTAATCTGCTGAGCATTTGTATCACTCCAGACCTTTGTGGTAATAATTGTATCCTTCCTATGGAGCAGTATTTCGTATTTCTCCAAAACGGAAACCAGCTTATGTTAACCGATCGGACTCCGCCTAACGAGTCTTTTGTCTTCACCAGAGGGTAGGTGAGAGATTCAGGTAGAAGTAATTGCTGAACATAAGTCTGGTCGCCTTCAGTCGCTAAATAAAACCCCGCTCAACCGTTTCGGTTTGAGCGGGGTTCATTACTACTTACTTACCACAACAAAAGTCTCCAGCATAGTGAAAACTTCATCTAGATAATCAGTTTCACCCATTCTCGTATAGGTGATGATATATGCCATTCCACCGGCTTCTACTGTAACTTGATAGGTGGTGTGTACACCTGGAAAATCTGATGTATAAGCTACAAACATCGCGTTTTTTCCATTGACGTAGATATGTTCACTTGAAGTGATTTCAACACCTGAAAATACAGTTTCAATCATATCAAGAGAGGCTTCTATATAGTCGTCAAGGCTCATGCCTTGCATACTTTCCACAACAACATTCACATTGGAGCCATCCCCGCCCGGAGCAGCCAGGACAGTAAAGCCCATAACTTCCATAATGGTCCAGCCTTCTGCGATTTCCATTGACCAGTTGTCGCCCTCAAATAAATCCCCACTGCTGTTTACAATCACATCGTTGCTGTCTTCATCGGGATTTTCCACGGGTGCCGGCGTTTCTGCGTCGCCGCCACATGCGACTAGTCCTGTTATTAAGATTAGAGCGAATAACAATGCAAACGATCTTTTCATTGTTTATATCCTTTCTACTTTTAGATGGGACTCTAAATTTTTTGACCTTTAAAATGCTCTTGACCTTTACAAAACAATAAACAATGTGCCTGCTTTGTATTGTTTTGTAACGAATGACGGACTTGCAGCATGCAGTTTTCGTGCACTCTTTGGCACGAAAACGGAACACAGCAAGTCCGGTAGAGAGTTGGTGCGCGAGGCCGGACTCGAACCGGCACGCTCGTGAAAGCACTGGCACCTGAAGCCAGCGAGTCTACCAATTCCACCACTCGCGCAAATTATTTCAATATGACAAACCCGAACCCGCCGCTTATCGGCACAGGGTTCGGATCATCTTGTACTGGTGCGGGCGAAGGGACTCGAACCCGTACGCCGTGAAGCACGAGAACCTAAATCTCGCATGTCTACCAATTCCATCACGCCCGCTTGTTTTTCAACAGGGTTTATTTTAGCATGGATTGAAGCGCTTGTCAAACATCTTTTTGCTCTTTTTCTTTTTCCTTCATTTCTCTAGGATCCAAAGAGGAGCACGAAGAATACCACAAGGTTTGCAAGGCTTGCCATAGCAAGCAAAATCGCCCAAACCAGATCAGCTTTCTTTTTCTTGAAGCGATAAAATCCATAGAACAAAGACGCAAAATACGCATTGAGCGGCGCGAACAAAGCGTGTACTGTGAGCCACTCCTTGCTCTCTAACAATACAATAGAAAACGTGATTGCCAATATAAGCACCACAGATATCAGACTAAACGCAGTTGCACCGATTTTGAGTCCTTGATTTTGTGCACGATCTAAACCTTCATCCTGATCTTGTTCTTTGCTCTTTTTTAAGATTTCATCTCTTTCCATTTTCTCACCTCATAAAGAAAAAGCGCCGTCCTTTCAATCCGGTCGGCGCTTTTGTAGTTCTTATATTTCATCATCCGGGTCAAGGGGCATCCGGGACTTTGGTTCGGGAGGTGCGCTGCTGCCGCCGCTGACTCCGGCGACTGATCTGAATCTGGCGCGGGAGCTTTTGACTTCCTCAAGGGCTGTGCCGATTGCATCTTCTGTGCGCTTTAAGGTGTCGTCTGCGTACATGTTTGCCATCTTCTTGAGTTCTGCCGCTTTCCCCTCTGCTTTGCCGATCATGTCATTTGCGCGCAGCCTTGCTTCGCGGGTGATCTCTTGGTCGTCCACCTTTTGACGTGCGTGCTCTTCCGCGACACGGCGAATACTCTCTGCCTCACGCTTGGCACCGGCGATGTATTCTTGTCTTGCGGCGATGAGTTTCTTGCTCTCTTCAATCTCAGCCGGGAGTTGGGCTTTTAGCTCGTCTAGGATGTCCAGAAAGCGATCTCTTTCAATCACGCAACGATCTTTGCCCAGCGGAACGCCGTATGCCTCTGTGATCATCTGATACATCATTTCTACCAGTTCTAAGACGCCGTTTTCCATATCCCTCTTACCTTACCTTTCCCATAATATCTGCAATGATTTCTTGCGGTGCAAATTCTTCTAATGCAACTCCATATTTCGCCATCTCTTTCACGATGGAGGAACTTAAATACGTGTACTGCTCTCTGGCAGGGAGAAAAAACGTGTCCAGATCGGGGTTGATCTTTTTATTGATCAAGGCCATTTGACATTCGCGTTCATAATCACTCACAATGCGAAGACCTTTGACTACAATGTTCGCGCCTTTTTTTCTTGCGTACTCCGCTAGGAGCAAGTCAGATGTGTCCGCTTCCACATTTGGGATGTGTTTTGTCACTCGCTGCACCAGTTCAAGCCGTTCTTCTAAGCTGAACATCGGATTTTTCTCTGCGTTTACCATGACACAGATGATCAGCTTGTCAAAGAGATCGGCGGCTCTGCGTACGATGTCTAGGTGTCCCAGTGTGATCGGATCAAAGCTGCCGGGATAGATTGCGGTTTTCATGTTAAGTGTCTTCCCTCTTGTCTTCGGTCTTTGTATATACGGTGACTTTCACCTTACCATAGCGGTATTCCCTGACTTTTTCATATGGTGCCGAAATATCCGGCAGCCCCTGTTCTAATTTTGTCTCACACATCATTATACCATTCTTGTTCAAGATGTCAAACCTTACTGCATTTTGGATGATTTGGTCGAGCTTTCCAAAGTCATAAGGCGGGTCTAAAAAGATGAGGTCATAGCGCTCTCCCCTTTGAATAAAGCTTGCGGCATCCGCCTGAAATACTTGTCCGCCGGTAAGCTGGGTTGCCTTGATATTTTCCTTCACCAGCTGGACATGAGCCTTTGTATTGTCTACAAAATCGCAGGATCTCGCCCCGCGGCTCAGGGCTTCTAGCCCCAGTTGACCTGTACCGGCGAAGAGGTCTAATATGCGCCGCCCTTCTATGTCAAACTGGACAATGTTGAAGATTGCCTCTTTGACCATGCTCGTTGTGGGGCGCACAGCTTGGTCTGCCGGCTCTTTTAGTTTTCTTCCTCGTGCTGTTCCTGTGATGATTCGCATGTTTCCTCTTCCTTCTCTTTTGCAAAATGCGCTTTGATCGCCTTGGCGGTAGATTTGGGCACCACCTTGGAAAGTTCTTCCTCTGTCTGTGCCTCAATATTCTTAATCGTCTTAAAAGCCTTGAGCAGCGCATTGCGCCGCGTCTCCCCTACGCCGGGGATGCCATCTAGGCTTGACCCATAATTCTTTGTACGCAGGCTCCGTTGATAGGTGATGGCAAAACGGTGGGTCTCTTCTTGGATCGTAGCAATGAAGGCAAACACTTGCGGAACTGCACCCATGCTGATCTCTTTGCCGTCGGGTGTAATCAGTGCTCTGGTCTTATGCTTTGCATCTTTGACCATGCCAAACACAGGTATGGTCAAACCAAGGCTCTCTATCACCTTCACCGCCACTTTTGCATGTGTTTGTCCGCCGTCTATGAGGATGATATCCGGCAATTCTTTGAAGGCGTCATCCCCTTCCAAGTAGCGTTTGAATCGCCTTGTCAGGACTTCTTCCATACTGTGATAATCGTCCGGCGTTTGGAGGGTTTTGATGCGGAATTTGCGGTAATCTCGTTTTAAGGGTCTGGCGTTTTGGAACACTGTCATGGCAGCCACGATATCACTTGCACCTAAATTTGAGATGTCGTATGCCTCGATGCGCATAGGGGGATTATCCAGTTCCAATGCTTTTTGCAGCCACTGCAAGATACCCCGGACTCGTGCTTCTTTGCTGCTGGCACGCTCGGCTTCGGCTTTTGCGTTTTCGATGGCTGTCTCTACCATCTGCCGTTTGTCGCCGCGTTGGGGTACTTGGAGTGATATCTTTGTCTCTGCCCATTGGCTCAATAAGGTTTCAAGGGGTTCTAAGTCCTCTATTTTACAGGGCAGGTAAATCGTCTTTGGATATCGCTCGCGTCCCAGATAATATTGCTTCACTATTGATGAAACCGCCTCCGCTGTGTCTTCCAGGGGGTGATCGATCAATTCATAGTCTTTGTCTAATAGCTTGCCATTTACGTAGTGTAGCACTGCGAAAGCACTCTTGGCGGCACCGCGATAAAATCCGAGTACGTCTGTGTCTGCAAGGCTCAAGGAAACGACATTTTGCTGATCCGTTTCCAAATTTTCCAATGCACGGATTCGGTCGCGAAGACTTGCCGCCCGCTCAAAATGCATGTCTTCTGCCGCTTGCTCCATTTCGATCTTGAGAGTATTCGTGAGTTCCTTGCCTTTGCCGTCTAGCACCATGATTGCCTGTGCCACTGCACGGTCATAGTCACTCTTTGGCGTACTTGTTTGGCAGTATGCCGGACACTGTCCCATGTGGTGATTCAGACAGGGACGCTCCTTGCCGATATCCTGGGGGAATTTGCGGCTACAGGTTGGGAGCCCCAATGCATGGCTCACAGCGCGGATAACTTCGCGTGTGACAACGCGCCCACCGTAGGGACCGAAGTATTTTGCCCCATCGTTCATCATTCTTCCATTGATCGTCATGCGCGGATACGGATTTTTCACGTCCAAGCGGATGTAGGGGAGCCCTTTGTCGTCTTTCAGCCTGATGTTATACTTCGGGTTTTTCTCTTTGACTAAGGAACATTCCAACACCAGTGACTCAAGTTCACTGGCGCAGAGGATGACAGAAAAGTCTACCACTTTTGAGATCAGTCTGGCAGTCTTATCATCTAGTCGTCCTGTAAAGTAACTACTGACACGGTTTCGCAGGTTCTTTGCCTTGCCCACATAGAGGGTTTCGCCGTTTTTGTCCAGCATTTGATAGACACCGGGCTTTTGGGGCAAGTCCATTGCTTTTTTGTAAAGTGGGTTTGGCATAGGCTATCCTTTGCTTTCGGAAATCAAGTCTTTAGAGTTTTTTGTTTGTTCTGTAGCATGAGCAAGGCTTTCCCCGCTCTTGTCACGCGGGTGGCTTCTTGCTTTGCGCCGCCGACCCAGTCACAGTAGCCTCGTTTGTAGCCGTCTGTGAGGCTGTCGAAGAATGCTTTTTCTTCCGGGTTATCTGTTAGGACTGTCAGCAGCTCTTCTGGTATGGTGATCTCGCCTTTGCTTCGCTCCATGATGGGGCACCTCTTTTCGTAATGATCTAGCAAAACATATAGGCTCCTTTTTCAAAGGAGCTGTCAGCGTAGCTGACTGAGGATTGCCCTTCATATCTGCTTTCCGAAACTGAATCCTCCGTCAGGCTTCGCCTGCCACCTCCTTTGGAAAAGGAGGCTTTTTATGTGCGTCCCCTACAATGGTCACTCTAGCGTGCCCACAGCAACCGCATATACTGTATACTCCTCTATCCCATCCACGCCCAATGCTTGATCACACAGTCCCTGATCATAGGCTGCAATGCAGCGCTCCCAAGACCCAGAGCTACCGCGCTGAGCATTACATTTTGCCCCACATGTCCCACGTCGATTAGCATCAGGCGGTGAGATGCTTCTGCATATCGCCATTCTGTGCGAGAGGGTACGGCGCTGAAGAATAATGACACTGAGGATTTAGCCGCCCAGGTTTGATCGGAAAACGCCGCCGGAATTCGAGTTTCGTAGTCCGTAAATCCGCCGATATACTCGATCGCCACACGCTTCTCCCCCACATGCTCCATGGGGACATAGCGGTACAATCCGGCTTCTAAACCCTCCACCTGCTGTACGGCAATGTAGGTTTCAAATGGATGGCGTGCGCCGCCGCAGGGTACAGGACGGAATGTAGCGAAACGTTTGTTCCCGCGCACTTCTTGCACGCCCTGTGCACTCCAAAGCAAAAAAGCAAGCTGCTCCTGGGTGATGGCTTTTTGTGTGAACTTCCGCTCACTGCGCCGTGTGTCAAGGAGTTCTGTGTATGGCGCTTTGCCCAGATGGTCGAATGTCGGCAACTCAATCAGCCTTCCGCTCACCGGATGACCTAGTGCCGGTTGTGCGATTTGCATTGCTTCCCTGCTGTTTTGCATTGCTTCCGCAAAGTGCGGACTGTGCATGAAGGCTCTGCCTGTTTTAAATTCATTTGCCATTTGAAGCTTCTCCTCGCATATTATTTGCAGGCTTCAATGAAGCGCAAAAAGGCGGCTTGTCCCTTTTTTGTTCGCCCATAGACACCCGCTTGTTCTAGAATAGAGATAAACACTTGCCCTGTCTCCTGTTTTACCGCTTCCATGGGGTCTGTTCGGCTGAAATCATAGCGTTCTCTGAATGTCTCAGCCCAATCCGCATGGTGGGCAGTGAGCGGATTCTCTCGCAGTTTTGTCCCATCTGCAAGACCCTGTGCTACAGCTGACAGTTCCGCTTTCAAACGTGCTGGCAAGACCGCAAGACCCATCACTTCAATCAAGCCAATGTTTTCACGCTTGATGTGGTGGTGCTCCGGGTGAGGATGATAGAGTCCGAGAGGAAACGCTTCCGTTGTGATATTGTTGCGCAACACTAAGTCCAGCTCAAAATCTATGCCGCGTCTGCGGGCAATGGGGGTGATTGTATTGTGCCGCACACTCTCTGTCTCTGCAAAGATGTGTGCGCTTGGATCGGAATAGGTTCGCCAAGAGGTCAAGATATGATCTGCCGCTCCGATCAATTGTTCCGGATCCGCCGCCGTCAAGCGGATTACACTCATGGGCCAGCGGACAATGCTTGCGCGCACATTTGGATATGCGGGAAATTGCAGGGGTGTTTCGATCTCTGCCCGCTCCATTGGGAATACATAGCGTCCGCCTTGGAAGTGATCGTGAGTCAAAATCGAGCCGCCAACGATTGGCAGATCGGCATTTGAGCCGATGAAATAGTGGGGAAACTGTGTGACAAAATCAATGAGCTTTTCAAAACAGGCACGATCAACCCGCATGGGGATATGCTCGGCGTTTAGCGCAATGCTGTGCTCATTATAGTACACATAAGGGGAATACTGGAAAAACCAAGGTTCTCCGGCGAGGGTGATGGGAATAATTCGATGATTCAGGCGCCCCGGATGGTTGAGCCGTCCGGCATAGCCCTCGTTTTCTCGGCACAAGGGACAGGCCGGGTAGCTGACAGTCTTTGCCTCTAAGGCAGCTGCGATGGCCAGAGGGTCTTTTTCCGGCTTTGCCAAGTTGATGGTCGCATCAATCTCACCGTAGGGTGTTTTGGCGACCCACTTCATATCCAATGCAGTCCGCTCGGTGCGGATATATCCTGTGTTCTGGCTGAAACTGTAAAACCAATCTGTCGCGGTCTTGGGGCTTTCTGCATAGCGCTCCCAAAAGCTGTGTGCTGTCTGTCCGGGACGGGGGGTGATCACACCCATGATTCGGCTGTAGAGCAAATCGCGATGTGTGATAGAATCCGGGATTATCTCCCTTGCCACAGCGTCGTCCAATAAGACATCTATGATCTCATGTAGCGCTTGATCACCGTCAGCTGCTTTGTCACATGGCGAGCTGATGAGTTCGTCTAATTGCAGGGCATCTAAAATGAGGTTACACGCCCAAGCACGCTCTCCTGCTTCAATCAAATTCCATTTTTCTGCGTAGTCTAGCAGACTTTTTATTGCCATATCAAGCATGTATCGTTACTCCCTGAATAGGACGCAGCCACCCTCTGGTCTGATGTGTACGGTGTGGCAACAGCCAGCACCCAGCAGCGCTTCCATCTCCTCTTTGAATGCGTCTATCATATCCATTGGCACAAAGGCTTGGATTGTCCCGGCAAATCCGCCGCCATGTACGCGAACCGCACCCCTCCCTTTTAGCAAGCTCTCAGCTCTGCAAATCGCGAGGAGTACTTCCTGTCTCTTGGGGTCTGTCCCCTCTGTGAGATTCTGAAGATAGAGCCCGGAAGACTTGCCGGATTCATTTACGAGTTCCAGGAATCGCCCAAAGTCGTCTGCAAAGAGTGCATCAACTTGTGCGTTTACCCGCTGATTGTCAGCGAAAAAATGCATACTGCGTAAGACCGCTCGGTCTCCTACAAGCTGACGCAGACAAGGCAGTTCCCGCAAAAATTGCGCTTCATCTACCTCTCGCAAAAAACAGTGTCCCAAGGCTTCCGCCACTGCGCTCATTTCGGCGGGAATTGCGGCATATGCCTCTGTCAAATCTGCGTGGTCGGCGCCGGAGTCGATAATGCAGAGGACATGTCCGCTCTGGGCAAAGTCATAGTCCACCTTGGTCACCACCGGGGCTGTGATATCGCAAAAATCAATTGCCACCGTGCCGCCAACTGCACAGGCGATTTGATCCATTAATCCGCAAGGCTTTTTGAAGAATACATTTTCTGCATATCGTCCAATTGTTGCAAGCTCTTCCGGTGAGATCGCGCCGTCACAGTAGAAGGTGCTGAGAATTGTTCCAATTAAAACCTCAAACGCTGCTGAGGATGACAGTCCTGAGCCTGTGAGCACATCAGATGTGATATAGGCCTCAAAGCCCCGAACCGAAAATCCTCGCTCCTTCATTGCGGCAGCAACACCGCGAATCAAAGCTTCGGGTCTGCCCGCTTCTGCTTCCTGCGGGCTTAACTCTCCATTCAAGTCTAGGTGCAAGGGCGGAAATCCCTCTGAATGAACCAAGACGGAGCTGCTGTCTGAAGGTGCTGCTATGGCGAGCATGTCTAGGTTAACGCTTGCCGCCAGTACCCTCCCATGCTGATGATCTGTGTGATTGCCGCCAATCTCTGTTCTGCCGGGACTGGAAAACACAGTGACCGCATGAGAGTCCGGACGACCAAACAGCGTCTGATAGCGCTTGATCGCCGCTTCTATACGCATGCGAGCCGCCTCGACATCCTCGCCATATAGTTGGCGGAGACGTGCCTGGGCAGTGGGTTCATTCAAATATGCAATCAATTCATGACAAGGACGCATGGGTAGGATTCCTCCTAAGATTTGGTGGCAGTATGATAGCAGGCTAGGACATGCCGCACGTGTGAAATCAAGAGATCAAGGGGTGTTGAGCTGATTTCTCCGGCGCGTAACTTATAGTACGATAAGGGCATGTACTGGCTCAGCATTTCTTCCGGAATACCGGTTTTGGTGAGGTTTTTCAGCAATACATCAATCGACGCTTGTACCGCCGGTCGTCCCAAATAATAACGGGCACGGTCATAGTAGCTGTACCTGCGCTGGAGAGCAAGGCTGTGCTCGTATCCTCTGTAGAATGCACTCCAATATTTATCCTCTTGCAGCATTTCTTGTTCTAATACGCGGGCAAAGTCGCTCTTTATATCTAAGTCACATACAAGTTCTTTCTCCATTGCTTCCAGCGCAAATAGTCCCTCACGCAGGGCAAATGTGAGACCGGGGCCCACTTTCAAAATGCCAATGCCATCTTGGATTAGCTGGGAAAGCGCATGGGTTGTCTGGTAGTCAGTGGAATGTCCTTCAAAGATCATGGGTCTGTCCACTGTTTGCAGGGCGGCGCACAGATCACGTGCCTGCTCAGAGTTATAATCAAACACCCGATCTCCCGTGAATTCTACACCGGGCTGCACAACAAAGGCAATCACGCGGGTGAGTGCGTCCTCTAGCCCCGCTTCTGTAAATACGCGCTGATAGGCATTGTAAGCCGTCAAAAACGCTTCTTTGGAGGTGGGATGAATCTCATCTTCCCCGCCCTCCGGCCCGCCTGGGGGCGGCACTTCGCTGCCGACCACATAGACCACCTGCTTCTGCCCTGACTTTGCAGTCGCTCCTTCTGCCACACAGCAAAGTGCCGCGCTACGCTGGGCAATCACTTCATCTGCCAGGGGCTGATTGGGATCATCATCGCCTAGGTGCATACTGGTGTCTAAGTGAATCTTTGAAAAGCCTGCTAAAACATAGGTTTCTACAAGGGTCTTCGCCTCTTGCATGGCTTGTTCTGCGGGCAGTTTTCGCCAAGGGTGGGGGCCCAAGTGATCCCCGCCTAATAGTATCCGATCTTGGGGAAAACCGCAATCTTTTGCGGTTTGATGTACAAAGTCCCGAAAATCAGCAGGTTTCATGCCAGTATAGCCGCCGTATTGGTCTACCTGATTTGCGGTGGCTTCAATGAGTACCGGTGCGTCATGGGAAAGGGCTTCCTCCATGGCTGCCCGAATGACATAGGGATGCGCACTGCACACAGAAGATATCCCCCGGGGTGTGCCCGCTTTGTGGCTTTGAATTAAAGCTTCAAAATATGTTTTTGTGTCCATTTGATTTGTTCCATCCTTTCAAATATAGCCTGCTGTTCTATCCGTTGTAAGCGGGGGAACAGCAAAAATCATTCTACATGAACTGTGGAAAAGTGATGTTATTTTCAAATAACATCACTTTTCAGTCTTATAAAACTACGTCGCTTTATACCTCGGCCTATAGCGAAATCCACGCGCTCAAGCCTGTGGGTTGGTCGGGGTCTGCGCCTGTTACTTTTGATTTTTCGTATGCCACCAATTGACACAGGAGGATGAATGGAATCCCCCGCGCCATGTGAGTGAGCGTGCGTCCGAAGTTGATACAGGAGACACCATCTGCTTCTAATGGCATATCTGAAAACGCGAGGACATGAGAGCCTTTTGCTTTCAGATCTTTCAGCAGATTGCGCTCCAACTCTTCTGATGTTCCCAGACAAAGGAGCACCAGTGTCTGTTCTCCAAAGAGCACAATGGGACCATGGCGCACGTCTAGCATGTGATAATAATTCGCCGGAAGCTGGCACACTTCTTTGAATACCAGCGCACCCTCTTCCGCAAGACCCTCTAGCTCAGCATCCGCTAATACCGCTGTGCGAACCCAGGGTTCTTCCGCAACTTTCTTTGCTAGGGCTTCCGCCTCTAGCAGATAATCGGATCCGTTTTGCAGGATGTGTTGCATATCGTTTAATGTAGCCTCATCGCCTGTATATCTTGCGAAGATGTACGCGCCGATAAAGTAGAAGTTGGATACTGTACGTGTTTGGCAAACACTCTCGTCAAAGGCCCAAGGTGTTGCGATGGTCAAATCACTCTTCTCTTCCATAGGTGTATCCTCTGCCGCTACGATGGAGAGGACGGACATGGAAACACCCTGTGCTGCCAAGGCATCCAGCGCCATGATCAGTTCACTCGTCTTACCGGAACGGGAAATACATACCACAGCGGCACCCTCTGCCATTTTCTTGTAGCGGGACGCATGGAGCAGGATATCCCCTGCCGCCAGCGCAGATGCCGGCACGCCGGTGGTCATATTGCAGATTGCCGCATATGACTTTGCGATAGAATAGCTGGAGCCGCAGCCGACAAAAATGAAACGAGGCTTGCCGGAAAGAAACGCTTCAATCTCGCTCCACTTTTTGTTCAAATAAGCTGTTGTTTTTCCCAGCGCGGGAAAGGTGTCTTGTATTTCTTTGTAGGTCAAGTCCATAAGTAGCCTCCAAAATTTTTTTTATTTTCAAGCGCGAATTTACTTCGCAACTGCGCCTTGACTCGTTAAAGCTTTATTTCTGCGGCTTTGCATGAATTTACTGTAGCTCACCGCGAGGAGCAACACGCCGCCCCGGACGATCCATTGATAGAATGGGTCGATGTTCATGTGAATCATACCGTTTTCCAGTACACCCATAATTAACACACCAACGATGACCAAGGAGATTTTCCCCTCGCCGCCTGTGATCGCCACACCGCCTAAGACAACAGCAGTGATGATTTCCAGCTCAAGCCCTTGGCCTGTGATAGCCTGAACACTCATCAAACGCGACAGTGCCACGATCCCCGCAAGGGCAGCCAAGAGTCCGCTCAAGGCATATACGGCATATTTGACCTTTTTCACATTTACGCCGGATAGTCTGGTGGCTTCTTGATTGTCGCCGACACCGTATACATAGCGGCCGAACTTTGTCATCTCCAGTATCACATATCCCAGAGCGAACATGACGATCATGATAATAACAGGAACCGGAATGGGGCCAATACTTCCCTGTCCGATAAACCGATACTCACTGACTCGCACAGCGATGCTGCGCCCTTCTGTGATCAGCATGACCACGCCGCGAAGGGCAGTCATGGTGCCTAGGGTAGTAATCAGCGGCGGGAGACCGATTTGGTTGATAAAGAATCCATTGAGTAGGCCAAAGACAACGCCCGCAGCGAGAGAAGCCAAGGTTGCAAGCACCGGATGTACCCCTGATGCCATGAGCCATGCCGCCAAAGCAGCTGATACACCGAGGATAGAGCTTACAGACAAGTCAATGCCGCCGGTGAGGATGACAAAGGTCATACCTACGGCGCATATGCCGATCACTGCAACCTGACGCGTGATGGTGATGAGATTGGTCGTGGTTAAGAAAAAGGGAGAATTCCATGCAAAAAACGCAATCAGTCCCGCAAGGATAATAAACAGTGCGTACTTGGATAAGAAGTTGGTTAGCTTCACGATCTTCACCTCATGCCTTAGAATTAATAGTTTGCTGCCAGTTTCAATATATTCTCTTGGGAAATGTCATCGCCGATAAGCTCTCCAACCAGCTCGCCTTCATGGAACACGATGATGCGGTCAGACATGCCGATGAGCTCAGGCATTTCAGAGGATATCATGATGACTGACTTGCCTTCGTCAGACATTTGGCTCATCAGCGTGTAGATTTCCCGCTTGGCACCAACGTCAATGCCGCGTGTCGGCTCGTCAAATATAAGGATATCGCAGTTTGTCGCCAACCATTTTGCCAAAACCACTTTTTGCTGGTTGCCGCCGGAAAGGTTTACCACCTTCTGCATGAGCGATGCCCCTCTTATGTTCAGCTTTTTCCACAAGTCCTTACAAAAGGCCGTCTCTTTCTTCTTGTTGATCAGCGGCTTTTTGTCGGTTCGCAGGCTACTAAACGTCATATTCAGTTTGATTGTTTGACCTAGGAGCAAGCCTTGGTGCTTGCGATCCTCCGGTATAAGTCCGATGCCGTGTTTGATGCCATCCAGCGGTGATTTGATTGCAACTTCTTTGCCATTTAGCTGAATCGTTCCGCTTTGTTTTTTATCAGCACCGAAAACCATCCGCGCCATTTCCGTGCGCCCCGATCCAACCAGTCCGGCAATGCCCAATATCTCGCCTGTTTTGAGTGAGAAAGAGACACCTTTGACTCTGTGATTGGTAAGCTTTTCGACTTGCAGTATCGGCGCTCCAATATTGGCGCTGCGTTCTGGATATTGATCCCCCAATTCACGGCCGATCATCAGCTTGATGAGTTCGTCTTTGCTTGCTTCGGCGGCATCCATGGTCTTAATGTGCTCACCGTCTCGGATGACCGTAATTCTGTCGGAGAGTTCAAACACCTCGTCCAGCTTGTGGGAGATGTAGATAATCGCTACGCCTTTTTCCTTGAGCTTCTTTATAATGCGAAACAGAATTTCCGTTTCACTCTCTGTCAGCGGTGCAGTGGGCTCGTCCATGATCAGTATTTTGCTCTCTGATAAAAGCACCTTGGCAATCTCTACCAGCTGCTGATAGGCCACACTTAAATCTCTGATCAGGCTTTTGGGGTCGATTTCAACACCGAGTTGTCCAATGACACCTTTGCAAGTTTGCAGCATACGCCGCTTGCTCAGTAGTCCGCCCTGCGCCATCTCTTTGCCGAGAAACATATTATCCATGACAGACATGGCTGACAGTAAATTCAGTTCTTGATAGATGGTAAATATCCCCTTGTCCATGGACTTAGTGGGGTCATTTTTGGTCACAGCTACGCCATCGATAAGCATTTGTCCGCTTGTGGGCTCATGGGCACCTGTGATGATTTTAATCAAAGTAGATTTTCCCGCACCGTTTTCCCCTACTAGGGCATGTATCTCTCCTGGTTTTAAGTCGAAGTTTACATTGTTCAGCGCCCGAACGCCCGGAAAATTCTTTGATATATTTTGTAATTGAAGTATGAACTCACTCATAGTCTCGCCTTCCATACTAAAGGTACTTGATAAAGAATTTTAGGTTTTATCCCCGCTTATACAGCGGGGATAAAACCGATTGTTTTGTAGTTTAGCCAAAAATTTCAAACACGTTGCTGAAGTTTACTTCTCTCATTGGGATGATGACCCAGTCAGCCATTGGCCCATTGTTGATGACGCTGATGGCAGTATCCAGGAACACGCCGCCTGTGCCGAAGGGATCGATGTCTACTGTTGCACGATAGATGCCGCCTTCTTTGATTCTCTCAACTGCATCTGGTACAGCGTCAACGCCGCCGATGAAGAATCTGTCAGATCCTCTGCCGGCTGCCATAACTGCTTCGTAAGCACCAAGTGCGCCGGAGTCGTTAAATGCAACGATGACTTCTACGTTCGGATGTGCGAGAAGAATGGTCTCTGCTGCTGCCATGCCCTCTGCAGGTGTGAGTGCATCTTGCTCTGAAACGACCTGTGCGTTTGGCGCATACTCAAGGATACCGGAGATGATGCCTTCCACTCTGTAGACAATGGTACCGATTGCAGGTTGGCTCAAGATTGCAATTTCAGCTTCGCCGTCCATCTCGTCTCTGATCCAGCGACCCGCTTGTACGCCGAGCATTCTGCCATAGCCGTATTCTGGGATGGTTACAAATGCATCAAAGTGACCTTCGTACTCTTGGTTACCGTTGATTAGGACAATACCTGCTTCGTGCGCTCTCATTGTCACATCGTATAGAGCGGTTGTGTCAAATGGGCTGATGATGATTGCGTCCAGCTCCATTGCAATCCAGTTTTCGATTGCGTCCGCTTGGCTTGCTGCGTCTTGGCGTGCGTCATGGATGTGCAGCTCTACACCTAGCTCGGCAGCGCGTGCTTCCATACCGGCAACCACTTCGATGAAGTATGGGTTCGCCAGATCCATGGTTGTGTAGCCGATTCTAAGTGCGCCGCCTTCTGTTGGCTCCTCTGGCTCATCCGGAACTGTTGCTTCCGGTGTCTCTTCCGGCTCTTCTACTGCTGGCGGCGTATCATCTGTGTCTGTACAGCCGGCAACTAGAGCTAGAATTAGCATGACTGCAATCACTGATAGAAATAATCTTTTTTTCATCGTTTTTAATTCCTCCAAAATTTGTTAATTCGTCGAACTGCTTCTATTATATCACATTTCTTGTCAGCATTCCCCCTTTCTCAATATTTAAGAAAGCACATCGGCTTGCTTAGCGGGAGCGGGCGATGCTACTCTGTAATCGCAATTTCCACATTATGGACTACACTGTTCCCTGGCTGTAGCATTGGTAATTTCCCAGCCTTACGCACATCTACAAGGCTTTCACATGGGGCATTGGATGGCTCTAATGCCAACACATAGTCTCTCGCCCGTTCATACTTCCACTGGGTCAAAAGCGGGAGTGTTGCAGTGTCAAACTTGATTTGGACACCGAAACCAAGCGCTTCATTGTATATGCTTGCAAGTCCATCTGTCTCACGGTTCATGGTGTGCAGATAGTTCTTTTCCCGGTTCGTTGCATTTGGCGCTCCCATATCGGCTATTTCTCCGATATGCTGCTGGGAGTACTCATCGTAGCCAACGCAGGTTTCGCTGTTTACCTGTATCTTCGCACTGACATCTAAGAGCGGATACCCGAAGTTGACGTGATAGAGCATCATGTTTGGAACCGCTTCATCGCCCAAGTTCGTTATCGTATCCTTGATTCGGATCACATTTTCTCCCACCGGTGAGGAAATCGTCCGTCTGATTTCAATCTTTTCGCCGAAGAGCACATAGTTTGCAACTCTTCCTGAGATTGTGATCTCACCATTCTCAACATCGGTGGAGTCGCACACATTTGTGGCGGCGGTGACATTGAATCTGCCGTGAAGACCGTAGGCAGTATCGCCGTCTTCACATGCGGGACCAAAGTTAACAGGCCCGCAGGTGGTGAGTAGACCGCCGAAAAATGTACGGTGATACTCATCTTTGCGGGAATTATAGTATGCAGGGCTGAGTTCCTCCTGTGGGCTTAGATATGCAAAGTTGACCCCGCGAAAAGACGCAAGAGAGATGTCTAAGCCTCTATCTGGAAGAATCGTATAAGTCAGACCATTTCCGGTATTTACATCTATGGCACGTACACCGCCTGCGCTGCCATTTGTTAGGACTGAGTGCCGTGTCCCTGCAAGTTGCCGCAGACTTCCGACCTTTTGAATCGTGTGCATGTCATATTTCATTCAGAACTCTCCATGTGATAATCTAATTATTTAACGTTCCTTATTAAGCATTATAGGGAATGTACTTGCCAATTGCAATAGCTGTGCCGGAAATTTGTTGAAACACTTCAATTGTCCATCTCATATTTGTACAATATCCCACAGGTTTGACAGGGTGAAGTTCGTATAGTATGATACCAAAAGATGAGCAATCAGACATCAATTCTTAGTAAAGGATGCTACATACTATATGGATTTGTTGAAGAAGTACGCAGGCTATTACCGGGCGCATTTGCTGAATCATATCATGCCCTTTTGGGACGCACATTGTATCGATACCCAATTTGGCGGGTATCAAATCAACTTAGATCGCTCCGGCAATCCCACTGATCCGGATAAGTATATCTGGTTTCAAGCGCGGCAGACCTATGTCTATGGTCTCCTTTGCAATGAGATTGAGCGGAGAGACGCGTGGCTGGAGAATGCGCGATGGGGCTATCAATACTTAAAAGACCGCGCCTATGCGGGAGATGGCCGCTTCTATTACCATATGGATCGCGCGGGCACGGTAAAAGTCGGAACAATTTCTGTCTTTACTGACTGCTATGCTGTTCAAGCCATATCGGAATACTTCCGTGCAAGCGGCAAAGCGGATACTGAATGTTTCGGCTTCTTGAACGAATGCTATGACGCTCTGGAACGCAACATCATGAATCCATACTTTAAGGATATCTATGAAAACACTTGGAGCGAGAAATATCTATGGCATGACTTATATTTAACAGCACTCAGCGCTGCCGACACGGTTTCTGATTCTCTGGGAGCAGAGCGCACCAAAGAGTTGACAGACTATTGCCTTGACAAAATCTTTCACTGGTTCGTGCGCGATGACTTTAAATTGGTGTTTGAAGCGGTGGGCTGGGATAAGACTGTCTATCCGAACGATGTACACGGCAGTTTTTTAAATCCTGGACACGCGCTGGAATCCATGTGGTTTTGTATGAACATCGCCCACAAGCGCGACGATGCCCAAATGATCAAAAAGGCATTGGAAGTCATCAAGTGGATGGCGAACCTGGGCATAGATAAGGAATATGGCGGTGTGTTTTCTTATCTGGACGCAAAAGGCGGTGTGCCGGAACCCATTGATTGGTTCAAGGCAACAGATTCCCTCTGGGATGACAAGGTGTGGTGGGTGCAAAGTGAAGCGCTCTGCTCATTTGCCATGTCCTATGTGCTTTCAGGTGGTGATGACTGTTACATGGAACACTTTGAAGCGCTCCATCGATTTTGCCGTGACCATTTCTTTGACGAGACTTATGGTGAGTGGTATGAGCGTCTGTATCGGGATGGTTCTGTCAAGAATTCCCATAAGGGCACCATGTGGAAGAGTGCCTATCACTTGGCGCGGGCACTTATATTTATTATTCGTTTTTTGAAGGCCGGCATCTTTAGATAAAAAGCGGTCATGCTCTAAAGTAGTTGTTTAAACGTGTGTCCCCCGCCGTAGGCGGGGACACACAAGTAGCTTCAATTAAAATAGAACAAAACCTAAAAAGCAGAGGCAATTCACAACGTGCGAACCGCCTCTGCCTTTTTGGTTTTGTATGTCCGGACAAAGCGTTTATTTTCTAAGTTTGATGGGAAACAGCAAATCAAGTTGTTTCTCGCTATCGGGGACTTGTTCTGACATAAACGTTTCATTGTCCATCACTTGTTCTTCCAGCCATTGCAAGGAAAAATCGCCCTCATATCGTTCGCTTTGTACAGACCAATTGTATAGCGCTTCCCAGCGTTCGCCTATCTCATTCATCTGTGCCGAAACAGAAGCGTACATACCGCCGGAGAATTGCTTTTTGACAAATGGTTCCGGGATGTCATACTCTTCAGGAATTGTAACCCACAATTCATACCCATACACAGGGCTGTCCTCAGATGGATCTGGATTATTGAAGCCAAAACTCCGATATCCGCTTCGCTTGTGCAGATTGTTTTCCATCACAAACTTGTCAAACACTTTGGCACAATCTACCTCCGGTGTTTCACTTTCTACACAGTATGATGCAACTGTCATAGGCGGAAGTTCCACGATTCTTACGTTTTTTAGTTGCTCTGTGCTTTTTAACTGCTCCATAACTACTACCCTTTCGGAGAGTTGAATTTGAGGTGCTAACGCATGCCCTGAATCCATACCTTCGCTTTGTGCTTCCAGGTGCAAAAACAGTTCTTCTATGCTCCGGCTTTTCTTGATGTTTCCAAGGAAATTCTCAACTACAGCAGCAAGCAAACCGTATGCGGCAGCACTGTGCTTCAGACTTGCAAGATACGCAGTCAGTGTATCTATCGCCACACTGTAGCTATCAGCAATAAAAATCCGCTCAATGTCTGCTATGGGCATTTTAAGTTTACGCAGCAAAACAATTTGCTTGATGCGAGCCACATTTTCATCATTAAAATATCTGTAGCCATTTTCTGCTCTTGTACTTTTCAAGACACCCATCTCTTCCCAATATCGCAAGGTTCGGTTGGAAATTTTGTACATTTTTGCCGCTTCACCGATTCTTAGCATAGCGCACTCCCTCCTCTCTCAAAAGTAGGATAAACCATTCCGCGGTGTAAAGGTCAATAGCTAATTTCAAATATTTCGACTATCGTTTGTCATTATGCAAAGAAAACAAAAGGAACGCCATGCCGTTTCAAAACAACATGGTGTTCCTTTCCTGTTTCTTATCTAGACATAATTAGGCTTCGTCTTCACCAAAGTTTGATTCGACTAGCTCCAGAAGGGCTGCTATCGCCGCTTCCTCGTCTTCGCCTTCTGTGATGATGTTCATTTCTCCGCCTTTGACGATACCGAGAGAGAGCACGCCGAGCAGGCTCTTTGCGTTTATCTTTCTCTCGTCTCTTTCAATCCAGATACCACATTTGAACTCATTGGCTTTTTGGATGAAGAAGGTCGCAGGTCTTGCGTGGAGGCCAACTTGATTTGTTAAAGTTACACTTTTTGTCACCATCAGCTATTACCACCCCTCTTTGCATAGATAAGGCATGTTAACTACCTTTTGTGTTACTATTTTATCAATCACACAGTATACACGTCAACTGGTTTTTCACCGGTTCGGAAAAGCTTGTGACTTTACCCTCAATTCCCCCTCTTCTCTCTTTGGAATCTGTCTATTTCATGGTCACAATGGTGACTCCGTTTTCCCCCTCGCCGTAACGACCGAGGCGATAGTCTTTTACTTGCCGATTCCGCTTTAAATTCTCATGCACCGCTTGACGCAAAACCCCTGTCCCTTTTCCGTGGATGATTGTCACTGTCTCTAGATTCCCTAAGGTCGCAGAGTCTAAGAACAGGTCGAGAGCCGCAGTCGCCTCTTCCGGCATCATCCCGCGCAAGTCGAGCTCCGGCTTTACACTGGCGCGGAGTTTAGCCTCGCCTTTGGCGATGACATGCTTGAAGTCCGGCTTTACAGCGTCTTCTACCAAGCGGACTTCACCAGGCTTTGCGGTCACTTTCATAATTCCCGCTTGGAGTGTTAATGTGCCGTCCGCTCCGACAGCAATCACCTCTGCCCTTGTACCCAGCCCCAGTTCTACCGTGTCACCTGCTACGATAGGGCGGCTTGGCTCTGCATTTGGTATATCACCGCTTGCGCCGAGGGAGTCTTCCGCTTCATTTAAGCGGCGGCGGAGGTCGGTGCGGGTATCGTTTATCTCTTGCCAGTCTTTCTCCTTGCGTTTTTCCCGCCGGAGTTGTTTGATCTCCTCAAATATTTCATCCGAGGCGCGTCTTGCTTCGTCTATCAGCTCTTGGGCTTCCCGCTTGGCGAGCTCTCGTGCCTTTGCTCTCGCTTCCTCTAACTCACGGCGAAGCACTTCTGCACGGGCTTTGTCCTCTTTGGCGGATAAGAGCAGTTTATCTGTTTCCAGACGTTCTCGCTCCATTTCCAGGCGGGTGCGATCTAGCTCGCTTAGCACTTCTTCAAAGGACACATCCTGCGCGCCAACACGGCGCTTAGCATCTTCGATGACCGCATCATCCAAGCCCAAGCGGGCGGCGATAGCGAATGCATTGGATTTACCCGGAACACCGATTAGGAGTCTGTAGGTGGGACGCAGAGTCTCCACGTTAAACTCACAGGCGGCGTTTACAATGCTTGGCGTTGTGGTTGCATAGATTTTCAGCTCCGCGTAGTGGGTGGTCGCGGCAATGTTTGCGCCGGTACTTCGGGCGTGTTCGATGATTGCGATTGCCAGTGCCGCCCCCTCCACCGGGTCTGTTCCAGAGCCCAGCTCGTCAAATAAGAGCAGAGAGCCTTTGCCGCATTCACCCAAGATATCCACAATATTGGTCATATGAGCAGAGAAGGTAGAAAGGGATTGGGCAATGCTTTGCTCATCTCCAATATCCGCCAGCACTTTCTCATAGATGGGTACCACACTATCATCCCCTGTGGGCAGATGCAGACCGCACTGCGCCATGAGACAGAGGAGCCCCAGTGTCTTCAGACTCACCGTCTTACCGCCGGTATTGGGGCCTGTGATCACTAGTGTATCAAAGTCACCGCCCATACGCAGGTCAATGGGGACTGCGGTCTTTTGATCTAGGAGCGGATGCCGCGCCTTTTTGAGCAATAGCTCGCCCTCCTCTATGATGCGCGGCTCTCTGCAATCAAAGCGGTCAGATAGCTTTGCTCTTGCGAAGATCAAATCTAGACGCACAAGGAGGGCATAATCTGATTTAATATCCTCCCGCCGATCTGCACAGGCGACGGAGAGTTCCATCAGAATGCGTTCGATCTCTTCCCGCTCCTTGGCTTGCAGTTCGCGGATTTCGTTGTTGGCTTCGACTACGCTGCTGGGTTCGATAAACAAAGTCGCTCCACTGCCGGAGATGTCGTGTACCAGACCGGGGATTTCGTTTTTGTGCTCTGCCTTCACGGGTACCACATATCTACCGGAACGTTGTGTGACCAGTGCGTCTTGCAGAGCTTTTGATTTCGAGTTTGAGGAGATCAGCTTGCGTAGTGTATCTTGAATCCGCGTTTCTGCCGCGCGGATTTTCCGGCGGATTTGTGCGAGTTCCGTGCTTGCGCGATCTGATATCTCATCCTCGCCCATGATGGTGGTCGTGATGCGCTCTTCCAGATGCTTATCACCTGTGAGTGCATGAAAGAGATAGTCGATCTCACTCTGCTCGTCACGTTCAGTCTTGATGTACGCCTTTGCACTGCGAGCTGCCCTTAGCACACCTGCTATGGCGAGCAGCTCTCTCGTACCACACATCCCGCCGCGATCTGCACGGCTCAAGGGGACGGATACATCTTGCACGCCGTAGAAGGATGGCGAGCCGTTTTTAGCAAGCATATTCCGTGCCGCCGTAGTCTCACCTTGCAGGGTGCGTACACTTTCTGCGTCTGCGATTGGACGCACCGCACCCGCCGCCTCTTTGCCTGGTGCGCTGATTGCCTCGTTTGCTAGGAGGTCTAATACGCGGGGGAGTTCTAAGGTTTGCATTGATTTGTCTTGTCGGTTCATTGTGATTTCTCCTGTGGGGTTGATGATGCTTGTGGTTATACAGGCTCCTTTTCCAAAGGAGCTGTCAGCGAAGCTGACTGAGGATTGATCTTGACCTACTTGTGTTATGCGGAAAACCTCTGTCAGGCTATCGCCTGCCACCTCCTTTACAAAAGGAGGCTTTGGTCACCGCACTTGATGTAAAATTTTCTATACAAAAAATCCCTAGCCAAACTTCTTCAAAAAATCCAGTGTCCGAAAACCACGCTCCAACTGCGCCAAAACATAGCTCTCCGCCGCGAGTCCGAGATGGGTCATACCCTCTTCGCCGAGGGTGAAGGAGAATACGCGGCTTTCCGGTGCACTCACAATATGGCGCAGAGCTTGCAGGCTACCGGGGTCGAGAGTCATGCTAGTGCCGCCCTTGTCCGGGCGGTGATGGGTGCAGTGGATGTGTCCCTCTCGCAGACTCAGCATGGGACGCTCTATCTCTGTCGCTGCACATGTTGGACAAACGGAAAGGTTTGGCTCATAGCCTGCCAAACACATCAGGCGCAGTTCAAATGCCGCTTTAATAAGCCGTTCATCCCGCGTCCCACCGCTTAGCATGTGCAGAGCGGATAGAGCAAGGTGCAAAAGCGCCGGATCGTCGTGATCTACGTCGCTTACGGCTTCCAGCAACTCGGCAAAATAGGTTGCTAGGGATAGGCGCAGGATATCTTGCCGGATGCCGTCCCACAATTCTAAGGCACGTCCCTCTTTGAGATACCATCTGCCGTAGCGCTCGTCTAAGTCGAGTTCAGAAAATGCAAGGAGCTGGCTTGCCGCTGTATATTTGCTCCGCTTACTCCGCGCGCCGCGTGCGGAGACTGTGAGCCGTCCTGCGTCTTCGGTTAGGACGGTCAATATTTTATCCGACTCTTTATAATTTACCTCACGGAGGACTAAGCCTCGGGTTTTTAAATCCATATTGGCAGAGCACCCCCCTTGATTTCATCCATTATAACAGAAAAAAGGGTCGTGTTGCAAAATTATGTTTTTCTGCTTTCTCCCCCGCTGTAGGCGGAGGAGAAAGCAGATCTTTTGTAATACTCTCGAAAAAAGCGCCTGATGGAACTGTTCTCCGGCGCTTTTTTTGATCTATGCGGTTTTCTCTTCCGTGCTTTCTGCGGATAAGGCTTCTCCATACAGCAAATAATACATGGGATTGCCTGTTTCTAAAAATAGTTGCCAAAATGTATTGGATGTCATAGTCTCTCATCCTCCATTGCCTATAGTTTGGCTTTTGCCCCGCAGTTTATCAATGGAAATTTCAGGCACACAAAAATCTTGCAATCGCATAAGATGTTTTACGTCTGTCAGCAGGCGACTATGTGAGACTGGAGTGTTTATACTATGAGCCATATGCATCATCACCGTGACAAACATTGCCGTGAGAATGAAAGAAATTGCTGTGATCGGAAACCGGATCGGGAGCGAATCGAAGCCGGTCTGCGGGAAGCCCGCGAGGGAATCAGAGATATTTGCGAGGGACTTCGTGATCTCGGGCAAGCACGGGGCGAGCTGAAAAAAGCCGTACACGAAATCCGCGAGGCGCTGGAGTTGGTTGTTCGTGCAGAGCGTGAGATCACAGAGGGCGAAAATGATATTTGTGAAGGTCTTCATGATATCGAGCGCGGTCTTGTGGAAATCGTCGCAGGACTTGAGAGCTTTAGATAAGCCACTCTCTATCCGGCACACATCTGATGTGCCGGTACATAAGCTGGTCTCATAGAAACTTTTATCGGGAGAGCCATCCATGAAAATTCATTCAAATCCAAATCTGCCCCACTTTATGGAGCGTAAGGGAGCGCAAGCTGCTTCACAGAAACCCATTGCAAATACCCACTCGTCTATCGACACACTTCTGGCTCGTAACAGCGAAGCCTTAGAGCGTTTAAATCAACTGCGCCCGGTACGTACAAAAGGAGCGAGTAGCTGAGGGTTTTCCAGCTACTCGTTTGTGGTTCGACTATATATTTGAGGCGGCAGATTTTTGCTGAGATTGCTATTTGTATATCGGATGTCACAAGTCACATCTTCTCCAAACCAGTCAGGTGGGGTAAATGTTTCAGCCTGTTCAACACTTGAAAATTCCACCTCAACAGTAAAAAGTCCCTGTAAGCGCCCATGATACATATCAAACTCGGCAGTAAACCCTCCTGCGAGGGGGATGAAATATCTTGTCTTTGCAATCTCCTTGCCGGAAACCAAGCTCCACAGCTCTTCAAATTGCGCTTGTGTCAGTGGAGACTCAAACTCTTCTCGTTCCAGACCAATCCCGTTTTTAAATGTGAACATACAGTCACTGTCCGAACGCCGTAAGCGCAAGACAGGATTAGAAGCAATATAGCCCTGCAGCAATTCTCTTTTGGGATACTGGTCAAGCTTGACAGGGATTTGCTTCACAAGAAATTTTCTCTCAATCTCCAAGAAATCGTTCTCCTCTGTCATAAGAATATTCTCAACTATTCGTTTGTATATCCAAAGTTCCGGAGCAAAAAGGCGCTATCCCGCCATCGTTCTTTGACCTTGACCCAGGTTTCCAGATAGACCTTTGCACCCATGAAACGCTCGATATCGTGCCGTGCCATCTCGCCGATTTGGCGGAGCATTTGCCCCTTTTTGCCGATGATCATGCCCTTATGGCTTGCTTTCTCCGTGTAGATGGTGGCTTCTACGTCGATGATGCCATCTTCCCGTTCAGAAAACTTGGTAATCTCCACCGCTGTGCCATGGGGGATTTCTTTTTGCATACACAGGAGCAGTTTCTCCCGGATGATTTCTGCAATAATTTGCCGTTCGGGCTGATCTGTGATCATATCGTCAGGAAACAGCTGCGGGCCATCTAGGGCGTACTTATCTAGTATTGCTATGAGTTCATCCAAGCCATCTCCTTTTTTAGCAGAGATGGGTACGATGGCCTCGAAGCTGTGTGCTCCTTGATAAAGAGCGATTACTTCAAGCAACTCTTCTTTCTTCACCGTGTCGATCTTGTTGATCACCAGCACACTGGGCACCTGATTGGCTTTGAGCCGTTCGATCAATTGGCGCTCTTGTTCGCCGATATTGGGGATGGGCTCTACCATCAGGATGACAGCGTCCACATCCGCGACACTTTCGCGGACGATTTTTACCATATAGTCCCCAAGGCGGGTACGCGGCGCGTGATAGCCCGGTGTGTCGATGAACACAAACTGGGTCTCATCCCGGTTGAGCACCGCCAAAATCCGATTTCTTGTTGTCTGGGGCTTATTGGTCACAATGGCGATTTTCTCTCCCACCAGGGCATTGAGCAAGGTGCTCTTCCCCACATTGGGCCGCCCTGAGATGGTGATCATCGCTGTTTTTTGGGTCATCGTATCAGCCCCAAGGTTCCCAGAATATGTTCTTCCCTCTCGCGCATCTGCGCTTGACTTTCCGAGGATGCCTCGTGGTCGTAGCCAAGCAGGTGCAGGGCGGAATGTACCATGAGATATGCGATCTCACGGGTTGTGTCATGCCCGTATTCTTCGGCTTGGTTTGCCGCTCTCTCGCTGGAGAGAACAATATCGCCCAGATGCAGACAGCCCGTCTCTGGGTCAATGTCTGCCTCGTTCACTGCAAAGGCGCCCGGCTTATAGTGTCCGCTCGGGAAACTTAACACATCTGTCGATGTGTCTTTCCCTCTTTGCTCCCGGTTGATCTCTCGAATGCCCCTATCATCTGATACCAGAACACTGATCTCAATCGGTATCTCAATGCCCTCTTCTTGCAAGGTCGCTTTAATGGCACGGCGGCAAAGGGAAGTAATTCCCCGTTCACCCAAGCCTTGGCGTTGTCTTTTTACGTATACTTTGTGTTTGATCATTTGTCTCTCTCCCGTGAAATATTGCGTGCTTACTTCTTATATCCTGTTGTTTTTTTCGCCTGTTTCTTTTGTTCGTCTTTCTCGTACGCTTCCACAATCTTCTGCACCAGAACATGCCGCACAACGTCAGCGCCTGTCAGCTTGCAGATGCCAATGTCATTGATTCCCTCTAATACACGCATCGCCTCTTTTAGTCCGGATATCTTGTCCACCGGCAGGTCAATCTGCGTTGCGTCTCCTGTGATTACGATTTTGGAACCATTGCCGAGTCTGGTTAGGAACATTTTCATCTGCTCACGCGTTGTGTTCTGCGCTTCGTCTAAGATGATGAAAGCATCATCCAAGGTGCGGCCCCGCATGTATGCCAGAGGGGCGACTTCAATGTTGCCCCGCTCCACATATTTTTGATAAGTCTCCGCGCCTAACATGTCAAAGAGTGCGTCATACAGCGGACGGAGATATGGGTCAACCTTACTTTGCAAATCCCCCGGCAAAAATCCGAGATGCTCCCCCGCCTCTATCGCCGGTCGGGTTAGGATAATGCGATTGATTGTCTTTTTGCGAAACGCCGTGACAGCTGCCGCGACTGCAAGATAGGTCTTCCCTGTTCCCGCTGGCCCTACGCCTAGGGTGATGGTGTTTTTATTGATCTGATCTACATATTTCTGCTGCCCTAGGGTTTTCGGTTTGATGGGTTTTCCGCGGGCTGTGATGCAGACCACGTCTTTGCCGAGCTCTTCTAACTTTTGCTCTTCGCCCTCTTTTACCACGCCGAGGATATACTGCACTGTCCGCGCGTCGATGTTCTCGCCTTTGGCGACCAGAGAGAGCAGTGCTTCGATGGCACGCTCGGCATACATGACGTTTTCCGCTTCGCCTACAATTTTAAGCTCTGAGTCTCGATCAGTCACTTTCACACGCAGTTCTTGCTCAATGATGCGCAAATTCTCATCGAAAGAGCCGAACACGCTGATGACATATTCCATGCGATCTACATTCATCCGTTTTTCTACCACTGAGAACCCTCTCCCTCTTCTGTGATGGGTGGTGTGATGATTAACTCTTCTTCGTTTAGTCTGCGCAGCGCCGCGATTTGCTCTCTGCACTCCGCCTCTAGGTGAACAGTGATGACCCCTTCTCCGATCTCTACGCGGAAGTCGGTACGTAGAATTTCACCTGCTGTGCCAATCCGTTCTCTGAGTCTTTCTAAGAGTCGCTCTTGTAATAAAAGCGCGGCTCTCGTTTCGTCCATTCTGTGGGGTACTGTTTCAAACTGCGTATAAACTCGCCGCTCTCGCCTGATTGGCAGAATAATACCGCCAGGCAGGATGAAATCGGAAGTCTCTACTATTTTATCATAAGTTCTATGGGAAATACTACTGTCAAAAAATAAATTTATTCTATTCTCTCCAAAAATTATTGTACTTTTTGTTGAAACTTCACCCGCATAGATATAGACCTTCTCATATCCTTCTAGAGGCATAGACATGCTTAGCGTATACCAGGTTCTGGCATAGATTCTTCCGTCTGCACGCTGGAAGTATGTCCCGCCGAGCAGCGTGTCAACCCTGCCCGTAATCAGGTCTTGCCCCATCTCTACCGTGTCCCCTACTTCGACTAGGGGTGTCCCATTCCAGATTATTATCCGATCAATGATACCGCCTTGGCTTGCATACACCGCGGTGGGAATGTCCTCTTCGATCCGCACTGGCGGATGGATGCGCTCGCGGACAATGACGGTTGCGCGGCTGCCGTTTACGTTGATCGTGAGCCATTCTATATCCGCCAGGCGCAAGAGCGCTTCGTTGCGGATTATTTCCGGTTTGATACGCGGTCCAAAGGCACCGATTTCCACGCCTAATTCTTCCAATGCACTTAGAATGACGACCTGGGACACGGTTTCGTTCCCTTCCACGCGGATATCCCATATGTATAAGCTCGTAATCCATGTTGCTGTGAGTGCTAGGACTAATCCTGTAATGAGTGCATACCGCTTTCGCATCCGCCAGAGAAAGACAGGCGCACCCTGCTTTTTTGTCTGCTGTACTTCTGCTTGTATGCGCTCTAAGAGAGGCTTGAGCTTTTTGTAGGCACGGAGCGTCATGGTCATTTCAATCGTTACTTCGTCTATTCGCTCCAGATTCCAGAAGCCGATGTGATGGGTGGCACAGAGGTTTATCAAACGCTCCGGATAGGCGCATGTGAGGGTGAGTTTGATATTGCCTGTGAAGAAGTTTACGACTCTTTGCACTGTAGACCTCCTTGGGTGTGTGGTAGGCTTGTAGGGCGCGATGTCCACATCGCGCCGTTGTTGCAATTCCGGCGCAAACCCGTTCATGCCGCGCAAATTTGGTGGAGCGGCGCGATGTGGACATCGCGCCCTACAAAAGACTTACGTTGTATACACATACTCCACCCGAAAAATGTTGCCTGTCACAAGCAGTGATTCTGTATTCATCGCACGTAGTTCCAGGTTTGCACCCACTATCTTAATCGCCATATGTTTTCCCGCGACTGCGATTTCCTCCGCACCATAATCTAGGAGTCCCTTATGGTTATCTATTCGTACATGGCTGCTCCCTGTTACGGTGACTCGAGGATTCCCACTGAGCGCATCGCTTGGAATATCGAATTTATCTGCGGCGCGGTCTAGAAGGCTTTGCTTTCTCTTTTCCTCCACTTCCATCCCTCCCTCTTGGACAGTCTATGCGGGAGGTGGGACAAAATCCCCAGATAATTTTGAAGAGAGGGAAAACAGGGCGCTGTGGGTGTTGCTGTACAATGTGCAAGAGCATCGTAAGAGGTGCAATGAACCCCTCCATCGCCCGCAGGCGGTGGAGGGGCTTGCGGGGCGCTGAGGACAGCGCCCCCTACAAAAAAATGCGCAAGTTCTTGCAAACTTTTTGAAAAACTGTTGACTTTGACCTTACGTCATAGTTTATACTGTCTTTAGGAGGCGAGGAGGATGGAATATTCGATCAATAAGCTCTCAAATATGTCAGGGGTTAGTACACGTACACTGCGGTACTATGATGAAATCGATCTCTTAAAGCCGGCAAGAGTTGCTTCATCGGGATATCGCATATATGGCGAGGCGCAGGTGGACACATTGCAGCAGATTTTGTTCTACAAGGAGCTGGATTTCTCTTTGGAGGATATCAAGAAGCTCTTGTCTACCCCTGCCTTTGATCGAGAACACGCCTTTGCAAACCATCTTACTGCACTCCAGAATAAGCGAGCGCGTTTGGACAGGTTGATTCTAACTGTTACCAAATCTCTCGCTACGATGAAAGGAGAAATTACCATGTCAGATACAGAGAAATTCGAAGGGTTTAAACAAACACTCATCGAGGAAAACGAACAAAACTTCGGCGCGGAAATTCGCGCGAAATATGGGGATGCGCTCATAGACGAATCCAATGCAAAGCTGAAGGGATTGACTCAGGAACAATACGACGAGGGTGAGTGTTTGCGTGTAGCCTTTGAGGAAACACTGAAATCTGCCTTCGATACCGGTGATCCTGCCGGAGCACTCGCGCAGGAGGCTTGTGAACTGCATAAACAGTGGCTTTGTGTGTACTATCCTCGGTATAGTAAGGAATACCACATGGGACTGGGAGAGATGTATCTTGCGGATGAGCGATTCAAGGTGAATTATGAGAAACTCGCCAGCGGTTGTACAGCGTTTTTGCGGGATGCGATCAATGTCTATTGTGGGAAGTAGGTAGTCATACAGCGAAGGCGGCGGAATGGGTTTTCCCATTTCGCCGCCTTCGCTTGCTTACTTAGTAAGTTCCTTTTAGCAGATACGTTCAAGCCTTCTCACAATGCTTTGAAAGCGTGGGTTGTCTCTCAAAACATCAAAAATAGGTTCCCTCATTATTTCACATGCCAATTGCTCATTTACAGTTTTGTGCGGTGTTGCAGGGATTTCTATCACAGGGTCACTCAGCCAAGGATCAATTAAATTGAAAAAACTATCTCCTTTTAATGGTCCAATTATACCGCCTGTCACAACTTCTGCATACTGCTCCAGCATATCAAGTGCCTGTTCTGTTTTTTGATATGCCAAGTACCCTTGCGCTGCCGACATGTAAAAAGCGATTTGCGGCGGATGTAGCTTTTTCATGTTGAAGATTTCGACTAAGGAGAGCGTGCGCTTCACCACTTCCCCAAACTGCTCCGCATCATTTTGCGCAAGCGGGATATAGCTTGCCAAAAGATCGAATGCGGAAAGAATATGTTGGTAGATGCCCACCTGCAAGATGGTTTCCGCCTCTTTGTTTTTGCCCTGCATGTGATATGCAGTTGCAATCAATGCTTCCGGAGGTTGTTCATGTACGACAGTTTTCTCCAGCAGATCAACGACCTCCTTAGGCTTGCCTAGTATCATGGCACACATTGCTTCCATGTAAAGGGCTGCTTTCACTAGTTCTACATCATCGCTTTCTGTTTTTACTCGAACAAAAAGAGCTTTTGCTTCTGCTGTTATAGCAAAAAACATATCATCATCACCATTGATTGCGCTGGCATTGATTAACAAGTCACCCATATTCAACAGCAAAGGAAAACAGGAGAAATGCTTTTTAATGGCTTCGCGGCACTCTGCAATGACTTCATCAAATGGTTTGTTCGACAAATCTTCGTACAGTTTGCAATAGAGCGCGGCAATGTCTTTTTTTGTCATTTGGGGTTCATAGCCAATTAGCTCATCTATGCTGATATTGAAATACGCCGCAAGCTGCGGCAAGAGCACAATATCAGGATAGCTCTGTGACGTTTCCCATTTTGAAACCGATGCGCTTGATACGCCGATGTGACCGGCAAGTTCCTCTTGGGTAACTCCCTTTTCTTTTCGCTTATTGATGATTGCTCTTGCTATGTTGAGTTCCTTCATATGTGGCACCTCTTTGTTTTTATGTTTATACCGGTATAGGTATATTATAGAAAATGGCGCTGTGTTTTTCAATGGAGTTGTAGTTGATTTCGGTTGAATTATTTAACTACGGCGAAAGTTTAGCGGTGCAACTTTGGTAGCGCGGCGCGATGTGGACATCGCGCCCTACAGGCTGGACTTGGACATGCTTCTTTTTGCATAGGCTTTCTGTGTAGACTGCTGCCGGAAAGGATATCTTGCTTATGCTCTCTCGTCTTCTTGTGCGCCGGAAGGTGTATGATGCTTTGATACTTGCCGCTCTGCTCCTTGCGATCGGTGCGCTGATTCGTTTTCCGCGTGAGTCCATCCAAGCGGCGACGGATGGACTTTCGCTGTCTTTCAATGTGATTATTCCGTCTCTGTTTCCCTTTTTTGTGCTTTCCTCTCTGCTGGTGCGTCTGGGATTCACGCGGCATTTCGGACGAGTGTTTGAGCCTGTGATGCAGCCTTTGTTCCGTGTGAGCGGCGCTTCTGCTTCTGCGATTGTCCTTGGATTTGTCGGCGGGTATCCCATCGGGGCGAAGACGGCGATTTCCCTCTATGAGGAGGGGCAGATCAGCAAGGTGGAGGCGGATCGACTGTTGGCTTTTAGCAATAATTCAGGTCCTGCCTTTATCTTAGGCGTGGTAGGAGTGGGCATTTTCGCCAGCAGTCATGTGGGGGTGATTTTGTATGCCACACATGCCATTGCTTCGATCTTGGTGGGGCTCCTCTTTCGCTTCTGGGGCATGCGGCGGGATATGCCCTGTGCCGAGCGGCACATACATCGGGCGGATTCTAGTACTCGCTTTTCCGATGCTTTTATCGAAAGCGTGACAGGTGCATTCCAGTCTACCTTGCACATCTGTGGATTTGTTATTTTCTTTACCGTCTTTATCCGCCTGCTCTTCTTGGCAGGGGCAATCCCTGCTGCGGCTTCTGTGTTTGGCGCGCTCTTCGCCGGTGTTGGATTGGATTATTACTGGGTGTCCATGCTCTTCACCGGTCTCATTGAACTCTCTTCTGGGGTTTGGAGTCTGCGAGAAGTGGCGGGACAAATGTCCAGCGCGATTGCCATGGCAGCGTTTATGCTGGGCTGGGCGGGACTCTCCGTGCATTGTCAAGTGCTCAGCTTCATCGGCGGGAGCGGGCTCTCGGTGCGGAGCTATATCTTGGGGAAGTTTCTGCATGGACTTTTCTCCGCCTCACTCATCTTCCTGCTCACGGCCCTCATTCCCTTTGATATCCCGGTAGCGGCGACTCTCGCCGAAGGCGTTTCGGGGATTGCTGCCATGGATTTTTACACAAGCATCCGCATTGCCTCCCGCGCGGCGGCGTTGTTGTTTGGGCTTGTACTGCTGGTTTGTTTTGTGTTTGCGAAAAGAGTTGGGCGGAATCCGGCAAAGCAAAAACGACCCTTTTCAGAGTCGCTTTGAGATGATCTATGTTTGCGGTCATGTTGCGCTTTCCCTGTGGTTGGAGCATCCATTCTCAACATCAAGCCCACGTCCGATGTAGCTTTTATTTCCTACTACCACTAAACTACCTTGGGTAGAAGGGCGTTTCTCTCCTTCGTTTTTGTAACACAAGTCATATGCAGCAGAATCCTCTGCTTTAATATTCGTAAATGCAATGGGCAAACTGCTTGACAAATTGAAACTTTTGCTTGATTGAAGTTGAAAATGCAGGCATGGTTCATCTGTAAGATATCCCGAGTTGCCGCATTTGGCAATCACATTCCCTTGTTTCACTTTATCGCCCACTTTTACCGTAATGCTATCACGCATAAGATTTCCAACACTGCTATACTCATTTTTGTTGTGGCGTATAACAATGTGATTGCCCATAACATCCGATGTACCTGTGTAATCCATCGCATTATTTGCTTTGCTATCTGGACAATCCGAGTGTTTATTGCTTACTTTTACAACCACACCGTCACTGGCGGCAAGTACATCTTGTCCAAAGCAAAGATTATTATCAAATGTTGAATCATTTGACTTTAAGTAATTGCCGTTGTCGTCAAGGATTACAAAAAAATAGGCATAACGCATAATCAATTCACTCCATCCCTCAGACAACTCCTTGGTAAGGCCGCCTTCCCATACGCACCATCTTCCTGTAAAAGGGAGAATATAGTCATTTTTGCAAGTATAATTATCTTTATTAGGCAGCTGAAATCCGTATTTTATCGGAATCCAAACCTTTGCCCAATACTGCGGAATCAAATGTAAATTCAGAACCACAATTAACAACACCGTAATAACCCAGCCTAAAGGAATTTGACCCCAAAGACGAGGAAATTCAAATATATTATTCAAAATAAGAGTCAAAATAAAAATACCGATTCCCAGTCCGCGGGAATGATTCCTCACCCAATGTCTTATCCTTGCCATTAAAAATCATCCTCTCATCAGAATTTTTATGTTTTCTATTATGTGGCAGGCGGTGTGAGTATCATTGCAAAATTTCGTAGTTGCCTATCATTCGTGAGCGGATTATTGTGATACGGCTGAAGTAGTTCTTCGATTTTTTTGTACAACTCCCACGCCTCATCATTTGTAACGTGAATGGGTAACATACCAAACCCGAATGCAAATCCACTTGTTGGGATTTCATTATCATCCAGATGATTTTGAAATTCTTCCAACAGCCCATTTGCAAAGAGCTGGAATTGGGCAATAAATGTCGCACCGGTTGTATCTTCAGCTATTTTATTGAGTTCAGCATCAAAGTCTATTGCCATGCCGTAGACTTTTTCATTCACGTTCCTGATTCGGTTTTCTTCAACCACTTTTATAAGCCCATCAGTAAGCATCTGTTTCAAATAACGGTAAAGTGTTGTTTGCGGAAGCTTTCTGGTAACTTGTGCAAGTTCTTTTGTCGTGGCTCTCCCTTGCTCGTTTATTGCCCGCAACAACTGGCTTTTTGCTGGGTTTGTCAAACATTCTATTAGTTTCTCGTTCATCTTGTCCCTCTCCATCATTTCCAACATCGTTATATTACTATAATGGAAACAAATAATCAAGACTATTAGAATTGCAAAAAGAACTGGACGAAACCACATAAGCATGGTATAATATATTCCCTTATACTCCAAACTAACTTTGGGAGGAGGCAATTGTATGTTGTTTCGAAACGACATTGAGCCTTGTTGCGCTTATTGTAAACACGGCAATCAGGTAAGCATGGATCGCATTGCCTGTTTGAAGCATGGCTTTGTCTCCCTTTGGGATTCTTGTAAAAAGTTTTCTTATGACCCTCTCAAACGTCAGCCGGAGCGTCCGCGCAAACTGCCGACCCCGGAGGATGTGCCTGGGAATCAGGTGTTTCATTTATAACATGACAGAAGCAGAGGCTTTCAAACCCTCTGCTTCTCTTTCGTTTTTCTGCGGAGATGATGTATGCGCGTATACGAAAACAACAAACGGTTCTTATCCTTTAACCATCACCTGCGTGAGACATTCGGTGAGAAGGTATTTAAAATCGCCTTGGATGGCGGCTTCACCTGCCCCAACCGGGACGGGACGGTTGCAATTGGCGGGTGTACCTTTTGCAGCAATGTGGGGTCAGGGGATTTTATCCAGCGGCGCGCTGAGCCGATTGAGGTGCAGTTTGCGGCATTCAAGCAGATGATGCATCAGAAGTGGTCTCAGGGAAAGTATATCGCATACTTCCAGGCCTTTACCAACACACACGCCCCTGTCCAACGATTGCGTGAGATCTTTGAGCCTGCGCTTCGAGAAGACAATGTAGTCGGCTTATCCATTGCCACACGGTCGGACTGTTTGCCGGATGATGTGATCGCTTATCTTGCGGAACTCCATCAGCGGACATTTCTCTGGGTCGAACTGGGATTGCAAACGATACATGATGATATTGCCGAGGCGTTCAACCGAGGATATTCTTTTGATATATACTTAGACCGCCTTGCAAAGCTTAGAGCGCATGGTATACGCGTTTGCACCCACGTGATCAACGGTCTCCCTGGCGAGACGTATGCACATATGATGGAAACTGTTCGGGTCATTTCGTCTTTGGATGTGCAGGGGATTAAACTCCATCTCTTGCATTTGCTCAAAGATACGCACATGGCTACGCTATACGAATCTGGTACGTTTCGGCTCTTGGAGCGAGGTGAGTATGTCTCTCTCATTTGCGATCAGCTTGAGATATTGCCGCCGGAGATGATTATCCATCGCCTGACCGGTGACGGGGCGCGAGATCAGATGATTGGCCCGATGTGGAGTCTCAAAAAATGGGAGACTCTAAATGCAATTGATGACGAGCTGACCCGACGGGATAGCTTTCAAGGGAAATTCTACTCTAGTGACAAAGGATGTACTCTATGACTTTACAATCTATATTGGACTTTGCACACAGTCTATTGAAAAATGCTGCAAATACAGGCGATACCTTGATTGACTGCACCATGGGTAATGGGCACGATACCCTGTTTCTTGCAAATCTCGTGGGAAGGCAAGGACGCGTATTCGCTTTTGATATCCAACAGGACGCATTGGAGCAGACGCGAACGCTGCTGGATGAACACCATGCGGTGAAGCAAGTGACTTTGATACATGAAAGCCACGCGGTGTTGGCGACACGTATCCCAACTGAGCTACATGGACGCGTTCAAGCGGCGGTGTTTAATCTGGGTTATCTGCCGGGCGGCGATAAAAGTATTTGCACAGCACCAGAGACAACCATCCAGGCACTGGAAGAGTTACTCCCCATCCTAGCTCCCGGCGGTGTGATCGTGGTGGTGGTGTATCCGGGTCACAGGGCGGGACAGGTGGAGACTGCACGGGTGCTGGAATATTGCAGTGGGCTGCCGCGGGAGTTTGTGCATGTGGTGGCATATCGGATTTTGAACAATCCAAACCAGCCGCCTTTTGTGATTGCATTGGAGAAGAAGTGAGCCTCAATGAAAGCCTCCTTTTGTAAAGGAGGTGGCAGGCGAAGCCTAAGGTCGGATTCCTATCCGCCAGCAACAGCTAAATTGAAAGGACAATCCTCAGTCAGCTTCGCTGACAGCTCCTTTGAAAAAGGAGCCTAGGGCTTTCAGGCCTTCAATGGGGCTTTGTGCGATTCGTTATCCCTACGGCTTTCAATCTCTTCATGCAAGTAGTCCAATGCATCTGACAGACCACCCAGTTGATCAATCAAGCCGAGCTGTACCGCTTCTTCCCCGTCTATTACACTGCCCACATCTGCTGCAAGTTCTCCTGTGTTGAGCATGAGGTCTAGGAACTTCTGCTCCGGAATACGGGAGTTTTTTGTCACAAATCGGACGATGCGATCTTGGATGCGACTGAAATAGTGATAGGTCTGCGGCGCACCGATCACAACGCCGGTAATGCGCACCGGATGGATGGTCATCGTCGCAGAGGGTGCGATAATGCTGCGCTTCGCCGCAACGGCGAGCGGCACACCAATGGAATGCCCGCCGCCTAAGACAAGGGATACGGTGGGCTTCTTCATGCTGGCAATCAGCTCTGCGATCCCAAGCCCTGCTTCGATATCCCCGCCAACGGTGTTTAGGATCACTAGAAGCCCGTCAATCTCATCACTTTCTTCGATCGCCGCCAGTTGCGGCATGACATGCTCGTACTTGGTGGCTTTCATCGTCTCGCCTAGGACTTGGTGACCTTCGATTTGACCGACTATCGTCAGACAATGTATCTGCCCGCGTGCGCTTTCCATCGTGGCAGATGCCATGTCCTCGATTTGCTCTTTTTGATAAATACCCTCTTCCGGTTTTTGCTTTTTGTCCTCACTCATGGCTTGTATTCCTCTCCTATATAAAATGCCCGACCTTATCCCTTATTGTGGGCAAAGGTCGGGCTGTTTTATACTGGATACGAGAAACTATTTGCTATCGCCACCGGATTCCTTTCGGCAAATCTTCCGCACCGGGGATATTTTGCTCCCTTAGCCGTGCAACGAAAGCACCGAAACCGTCTTTCGAGCCATGTATATGAAATAGTTTCCCCGTTTCGGCGTACAGGTTAATGCCAATAAAGGAATAATTCAAGCCAGCCCGTGCCGCGCTATGTGCGTTCCCCTGCCCCATGGGTGCCACCCGCTTGATATCAGAAAATGTGATTTCCCTGCGGCGTAATAGAGAGCGAAAGCTTATATGGCTCCCTTCTATTGTACACTTCCAGAAAGATAAAACTATGCCGCGGCAAGTGAAGCCTAGACCAAATGTGAAGATTACTGCTCCCATTAATATATGCTCATCCATATCATCGTATATGGAGGTTAATATCACCAAACCGCCAAAGGCAAGGAGAATCAACCCTAGCAGAAAGTGGGACGCTATGGTGCGTGTTCGGGTACGAATTACAAGTTGATTGTTCTGCAAAGCAAGTTCTCCTTATTCCATCTCCTGAAATAGAGCAAGCGCCGCCTTGTATGCCATGTAGCAATCCGCTTTCGCCGCAATTTCAAAGGGGGCATGGGTGCTGAGCAACGGGATTCCTGCGTCTATCGTGTCGATGTTGCGCTCTGCCATATACATGGCGACTGTACCTCCGCCGCCTTGGTCTACTTTGCCGAGTTCCGCCATCTGCCAGGTCACACCTGCTTTGTCGAAAACCCGCCGCAGTTTGCCCACTGTCTCAGCAGATGCGTCACTGGTGCCGCCTTTGCCACGAGCGCCTGTGTATTTTAAGACGCTCACACCGTAATTGAGCTTCGCGCTGTTTCGTTTTTCAGAGACTTCCGGATAATTGGGGTCAAAACCGTTGCTGATATCCATAGAGAGGCAAAAACTATTTGCAAAACTATGTGTAAGTTTTGTATCTTGCTTCGTGCAGAGATCATCCACAAAACGCTCAAAGGCGTGGCTCTTCATGCCGGATACGCCGTCTGAGCCGGTCTCTTCCTTGTCTGCCAAGGCGACAATCGCCGTTTTCTCTGGGACTTCAATTTCAAAGAGCGCCTGGAGCGCCGCATAGGCACAGGCGCGGTCATCTTGACCGTATGCACCAATGAGACTTCGATCTAAGCCTACATCTCGCGCTGGATATGCAGGTACAAATGTGAGTTCAGCAGAGAGAAAGTCTTCTTCCGTGATGCCATAGCGTTCATGCAGGATGCGTAAGATACCTAGTTTGACGCGATCTTTGTCTCCATCCCCTGCCCACGGTTCACTGCCGATTAGGACATTGAGGCCCTCGCCGGAAAAGCTTTCACTGAGCGTCTTCTTGTTCTGATCTTTGCTCAAATGGGGCAAGAGATCGGTAATGGTAAAGCAGGGATCTGCCGGATCGTCGCCGATTGCAATCTCCACCGTCTCCCCCTCTCGTGTGATCACCACACCGTGGAGGGAGAGCGGGACTGTGACCCATTGATGTTTGCGCAGTCCGCCATAGTAGTGGGTCTTGAATAAGGCAAATTCGCTATCTTCATAGAGGGGCAAGGGTTTCAGGTCAAGTTTCGGGCTGTCAATGTGCGCGGCTGCGATGTTTAGTCCCTTGCTTAGCGGCTCCTTACCGATGACCGTCAGATAAAGCGCTACATTTCTATTGTTAACATAAAATTTTTTTCCAGATTTTATGTCTGCCCCATTATAATATTCCACAAAGCCCGCCGCCTCTGCTAATTCGATTGCATAGCGGACACAGGTACGCTCTGTTTTGCCTCGATCTAGAAAGGTTTTGTAGCCCTCGCAATAGACGTGGGCTTCTTGTTTCATCTCTTCAGACATCGTATCAAACAGATTTTTTTGTTTATAAAGCAACTCTTCCATTATGCCTCTCCTTCTGCAATGATCTCTGTAAATCGACCTCCGCATACTTCGGCGAACGCCTCTGCCGTGGGGTAGGTGTTTTCGATGATGTGGTCACAGTGTTCTTTGAAAAATGCATCTGACTTTTGGCTTTCAATACGTGCTCTCGCATAGGCTTCCTCTATCCCCTCTCGCGCTACAATACGGCGTATGCGCTCTTCTATGGGGGCGAGGATACCGACTACACTCGTGCAACGATCAGCCAGTCCGCTTTCGATAAGGGCAATTGCCTCGATTGCCAATAATTTGTCTTTGTATGCCGCGATTTCACCATCTACCGCCTGGCACACATGGTGATGCGTGATTTTGTTTAAAGCTTCCAGCGCTTCGGAGTCTTGAAATACGATCTCGCCAAGTGCTTTACGATCAAGTGTGCCGCCTATCATAACGCTTGGAAAGTGCGCCGTGATCTCTTCGACCATCGCAGCATTCTCTGTGAGCAACTTGTGATAAAGCGCGTCACAATCGATGACATGTGCACCTGTGCCCTCCAGCACGCGTAATGCCGTTGATTTCCCGCTGCCGGATCCGCCGGTTAGTCCGATGATACGTTGGGATGTGGCGGGCGGTCGAGGGCGACCGCCCCTACGATTCATCTTCGCTCATGCGCATTTTTTCCGCTTGATCTGCGGTGATTAGCGCGTCCAGCACTTCGTCCATGTCTCCGTTTAGGATTTGCTCGATCTTATAGAGTGTGAGACCGATTCGGTGATCTGTCACACGGCCTTGGGGGTAGTTATAGGTACGGATTCGCTCACTTCGGTCTCCTGTGCCGACTTGGCTCTTGCGCTCTGCTGCTTGTTCCGCGTGCTGTTTTGCCTGCTCTACCTCATAGAGACGGGAAACCAGGATTTTCATTGCCTTATCCTTGTTTTTGTGCTGGCTGCGCTCGTCTTGGCATTCCACTACCACTCCTGTTGGGACATGGGTAATGCGGATGGCACTATCTGTCGTGTTTACGTGCTGGCCACCGGCACCCGAGGAGCGGAAGGTGTCGATCTTCAGATCTGAGGTGTTGATTTCAAAATCCACCTCTTCCATCTCCGGCAGAACCGCCACGGTGACGGTGGATGTGTGGATACGACCGGAAGCCTCTGTATCTGGCACACGTTGCACACGGTGGACACCACTTTCGTATTTCAAGCGCGAGTACGCCCCATCGCCGGCAATTAAGAAGCTGATCTCTTTGATCCCACCCAGTTCCGTCTCGTTGATGTTCAAAATCTCCGTTTTCCAACGGCGTTTCTCCGCATACATGCAATACATGCGGTACAGACTCTGGGCGAAGAGCGCCGCCTCGTCTCCACCCGCACCGCCGCGGATTTCGATGATGACATTGCGGGAGTCGTTGGGGTCTCTAGGCAGAAGCAGGACTTTGAGTTCTTCCTCTAGGCGGATTTGTTCACTTTTGGCAAAGTCCAGCTCTTGTTGTACCATCTCTTTAAACTCAGGGTCATCGATGGAACCGCCCAAAATACCAAGCGCCTCTTTCTCGCCTTCCACTTGCTTGCAGTAAGCTCTATAGGTCTCCACCACAGGTGCGATTTCTTTTTGCTCCCGCGCGATCTTGGCGACCGCCTGGGGATCGTTATACACCTCTGGGCTTGCCATTTTTGCGTCTAGTTCTTCGTAGCGCTCTTCGACTAGTTTTAGTTTTTCTAACATAGTTTTGTATCCCTCTTATCTCGTGACATATGGTATAGATTTTACCATAAAGCAGGCAAAAAGTAAACGGAGCAAGCTATAATTGGGGTCGTTGACAAATTCATTGGTCGGTAGTATACTATAGATACAAGTAGGCGTTGCCGGTAAACGGTTAGCCTGAAAACTTAGTTGTTATAAGAAAATAACCGCTTAGCTTGCAGTGCTTTGGGCGGTTATTTTCTTTTGTCTATGTAGCTCATCAGCTTTATCATCAACGCCGCAGTAGCGAACATTAAAATTATAGCTTCGAACACCGACATGAGCATCACCTCCCTTCGGAGGGTCAGCTAACCGCCTACCGTAGTGGCAACGCCTGTTTGTATTGTACTTGCATGTACATATTCTGTCAATAAGCTACTGAAAACCCACAGGGCAATTATTGCGGCAGTATCATCTCATCCTTCAAGCATATAAATCCGTACTTTTCATAGAGCGCTTTACCTTCCTCTGTCGCTTCAAGAGTGATTTCCAAAATGTCACGCTGCTTTGCTTCATCAATCAGCAAGTCCAACACTTTTGCGGCAATCCCCCTGCGTCGATAATCAGGATGCGTAAACATGTTCATGACATACGCCTTTTTACCCCTTGGGTTACAATATGTTGGCATAACTTGAAAAAAGCTCACACCACCACAAGCTACCACTTTGTCATAGTCATAGGCTAAATATGCAATATGGTCTTTTCCAAGACATTGCTCATAGTATCTCTTCGACTGGACCTCAACAAGAGACATATCCACTGAATTTTCAAGTAAATTAGCTGCTCTGAGCGTTGCTATACGTGTTTCTACTAAAAGATCAATGTCATTTATCGATGCTCTTACGATATTTAACTGCATTTCACTACCCACCAAACGATACAAATTCCCATATGTTCTATTTTATCACAAGCCTTACAGACTTTCCACATCAAAAGAGCGGGGCTGATACATTCATCAGCCCCGCCCGTTGATTTGATTCTTACTGCACCATCTTCGCAATCTCAGCCGCGAAGTCTGATTCTTCTTTCTCAATCCCCTCACCGCGCTCGAAGCGGATGAAGTCTTTGACTTTGATCTCGCCGCCCAGCTCTTTGGCGAGGGCTGCCACGTGTTGTTCCACTGTCAGTTTGCTCTCTTTGACGAATGGCTGGTTGACCAAACAAATTTCCTCGAAGAACTTGTTCATCCGACCTTTGACCATGTTCTCTGCAATCGCAGTTGCTTTGTCATCCGGCAGGTTCTTGGCTTTGTTCTCCTCAATCGCCTTGGCGAGCTGGATTTGACGCTCTCGGTCAATCACACTTTGATCAACAGAGGTGCTGTCCAAATACATGGGGCGCATTGCCGCGATTTGCATTGCTAGGTCTTTGCCAAGCTCAATTACTTTCTCATTTGACTCAAGCCCCGGTGTCACTTCAAGGTTCACAAGCACACCAACTTTTCCGCCCATGTGGACATAAGGCACAGTCACGCCTACATCATAACGTCCGAAGCGACGAACTTTGATGTTCTCGCCGATAACTAGGACTTTCTCTTGCTGCATTTCCAGAACAGTGAGCTCACTGCCGGGATAAGTCATGCTCATGAGGGTCTCTAGTGTGGCTGGATTATGCTTTGCGACTAGTTTTGCAACATCGTTTGCAAAGCTGGTGAAGCTCTCATTTTTCGCGACGAAGTCTGTCTCTGCGTTGACTTCTACGAGACCAACAGCAACACCATGTGCGCCTGCTGCGACGATGCCTTCCGCTGCGATGCGTCCTGCTTTTTTCTGTGCCGCCGCTAAGCCTTTTTCACGTAGATAGGCAACGGCTTTGTCCATGTCGCCGTCTGATTCTGTCAGGGCTTTCTTACAATCCATCATGCCCACGCCTGTCATTTCGCGGAGCTTTTGTACGTCTTTTGCTGTAAATGCCATTTATGATTTCCTCCATCTCTTGATGCGGGCGGCAAAATGCCACCTCGCGGTATATTTTCTACATTTGCGGACGCGCAAAGCGCGCCCCTACGGGTTATTCGGCAGGTGGTACTTCTTCTGCCGCTGGAGCTGCTTCCGCTACTGGCGCTTCTGCGACTGGTGCCGGTGCAACTGCCGGAGCTTCTGCCGGGGCAGAGCCTTGGTCGTCGCCTTGGCGGCCTTCTAGTACGGCGTTTGCCATGCATTGGCTGATGAGTTTGATCGCGCGGATCGCGTCATCGTTGCCTGGGATCACGTAGTCGATTTCGTCGGGATCACAGTTTGTGTCAACGATTGCGACCACCGGAATTTTTAGTTTATGCGCTTCTGCGATTGCATTGCGCTCTTTGCGGGGGTCTACGATGAAGAGTGCGCCTGGGATTTTCTTCATGTCTTCCACGCCGCCCAGATATTTCTCAAGCTTGTTGATTTGACCAGTCAGCTTGATGACTTCTTTTTTCGGCAGCATGTCAAAGGTGCCGTCTTCTTGCATTTTGCGCAATTGTGTCAAACGGTCTACACGTGTACGCATGGTTTTGAAGTTTGTGAGCATCCCGCCCAACCAGCGGGCGTTTACGTAGTACATGCCTACACGCTCCGCCTCTTCTTTGATTGCGTCTTGGGCTTGTTTCTTCGTGCCCACGAAGAGGACATTTTGTCCATTCGCCGCAACTTCGCGGATGAAAGCGTATGCTGCTTCCAGTTTCTTTACGGTCTTTTGTAGGTCGATGATGTAGATCCCATTGCGCTCCATGTAGATATAGGGCGCCATTTTCGGGTTCCAACGTCTGGTTTGGTGACCGAAGTGGACACCTGCTTCTAGAAGCTGTTTCATTGATACGACTTGTGCCATTGTTGATTCTTCCTTCCTGTTTTTTGTTGTCTATACCTCCACTATCCTCACCCAGGTGTGCCTACGCCCCGGATTTTCCGCAACGCACCAGACAACCTGTCCGACAGTGTGTGTAATGCCAAAGTATTATAGCAAATCTGCCTAAGAATAGCAAGGATTTTTTAGAAGAAGCTCCGTTTTTTCCCGCGGGGACTTTGTCTGCTATATCGGGGCAGTTCTCCGTCCAGATCAACTAGGATGATATCTTCCCCGATCTTGGTGATTTTGTCCCAGGGAATCACAATGTCATCCTCCCTGCCGAATAGCCCGAAAAAGCGCACCGCGCCTGGGACGATGAGGGCGAGGACTTGACCATATTCCAGGCTGATCTCCGCGTCATAGACAAAACCGAGCCGATGCCCGGTGCTTAGGTTGATAATCTCTTTATCGCGCAGGTCTCCGATTGTTGTTAGCATCATACATGTATCCCCCTTTGGGTACAATATATTCCCCGGGGGACTTGTACTATGTCCTTTGAGGGTGTATGATGGGTGCAATGGTCAAAGCCTCCTTTTCCAAAGGAGGTGGCAGGCGAAGCCTGACGGAGGATTTCCTTCGCCGCGCAACGACCTATGTACTTGCGGCAATCCTCAGTCAGCTTCGCTGACAGCTCCTTTGAAAAAGGAGCCGATATACCATATAGGCACTAGACACAACAACTACTCAAAAAGGAGATGAGCAAATTGACAAAGACAATGCATGGCGGTGCGCCTGAAAAGGCGCGGTATACGCGAGGGGAAGAACGGTTTAATATGATCACCCACATCGTGGGCGGCGGACTGGGGCTTGTGGCGCTTTTATTTTGCGTCATCGTCGCGGCATACAATCACAATATGTGGGGCGTGGTCTCCGGGCTGATCTATGGTTTTTCTGTGATCTTGCTCTTTACCATGTCAAGCATTTATCACGGTCTACAGGTTGGGCTGCCGAAGCGGATATTTCGGATTTTTGACCACTGCACCATTTTCATCCTGATCGCAGGCACCTATACACCCATACTCCTAAACCGCTTTCGCGAGATTTACCCGCTGGATGCTTGGCTGATCTTTGGCATCATCTGGGGATTTGCCATCTTGGGAATCGTGCTCAACTCGATTAATATGAAGCGCTTTCTGATTTTCTCCATTGTGTGCTATCTTGTCATGGGCTGGACTGCCATATTCCGGATTTCCCGATTGGTGGAAGTCTTGGGCGCACCCTTCTTTACGCTGATTCTAATCGGCGGTCTGCTCTATACCGTCGGTGTGTTGTTTTATGCCATTGGGAAGAAACGAAAGTATATGCACTCGATATTCCATCTGTTTGTGATTGCGGCTTCTATTTTGCACTCTGTGGCGATTGCGGCCTTTGTGATGCCATTTTAAAGGGTATGGGGGGGGATTCTGTATGCGTGCAAACAGAAAAAGGCTTATGTTCTTATTCACATGCTTGGTATCAGTAGTGCTTTTATCCTCTTGCGGAAGCACGCTACAAGAGGAAGTGCTGCCTCAAGAAGAACAAACAACACTTCAGATTTTACTTGATATCGCAAATGAACGCAGGCTCGGCATAAAAAAGGTTGATGAGGAAATCGTCAGAGAACTTGCCTATCGGCGTGATTTTGTATTTTATGACTTATCCGATATCATGGTAAGCCCAACTGATATCTTGTGGCCATCGCCTATTGTTGCCGCCGACGAAGCGATCAAAGATACGGAAACTTTGTTTGAAGTGCTACGGTATGTATACGGAGCGTACTTATATTTTGGCGGCGATGAAATCTTCGAGCCCATAAGGGAACAAATTATCGAAGAGATACGCCAAGGTAATGATCAATATATCGGAATGGAATTTCTCCAAATACTATATAGTCACCTATCCCCGGTCATCAGAGATAATCATTTCTTTATCGATCACATGTCATTTGGTCCGGAATATAGATTTCTTGTAAGCAGAGATGTTTTCTTTGATCGGACAGATCAGGGGTTTCAAAATCGTGAAACAGGTCTGTATATTGAAGCAATAACTGGGCATGACATGATAGACATTTTGCGTCTGCAATTAGATAAGTCCGGGCAACATTTTTATGCTCCGATTTTGCAGCGCGAGGGTGAGTCGATAGACCCGGAAACGCTTACTGTTTTGTATGAAGACGGCACAAGTGAATACCTAGAACTCCGGATTGCACTGACGAATGAACATGTCTTTCAATCACCAAGCGCTCTCACTTATGTAGATGGGTTTCCGGTCGTATCCCTAGAATGGATGATGGGTATGAGCGCAGTACCCTATGGGGAGTATGCTCATGCATTTTTAAGCTGTGCGGAAGAATTACGGGATGAGCCTGTTATTATTCTGGATTTGCGCTCGAATCGTGGCGGCTCCTCTGTTTTGCCCCTTAAATGGATGTATCTGCTTACCGGAGAAATTGTGCGCGAAAATGCCATCCGCTTAGGCAACTGGGATATTGAACTTGAATACCCATGGACACCGTGGGGTGATACACCGGAAACGAATTCACTTTATTTATCAGACGAAGACCAGGCAGATCTAGAGTTCCTCATTCACGAAGTCAGTATGAATGGATTTTCTGTTCATAACCTCATTGAACGTCATATCGTAGAGAGAGAACAGGCTTTGATTGTACTTGTGGATAGATACACCGTATCAGCCGGGGAGATTTTTATAGATCTTGCTTTTAATATAGAGAACACATTGGTTATTGGGCAAAACACGCGTGGAGTCCTTATATCCAATATGACGTATCCGTCTCTACGAATGCCGAACTCAGGCATTCCCTTTGGTCTTGGCAGGGGTGTTTGGCTATATTCCGATGGGCACTTTGCCGAAGGGATTGGGTTTCGGCCGGATGTTTGGGTGACAGGTGATGCGCTGGAAGCAACCATAGCAATGTTGACGAGTGGGTGATAGCACAGATCAAAGCAGTAAGGTGATGATACATATGTCAAAAACAAAACCAAAAGTCAGGCGCATACAACTTGCCAAGAAGAAAACCGGACTGCTTGGCAAGTTTAATAAAGGCAATCTTGTCAAGCTAGTCTTCCCTAAGCTTGCAACCATGGGCATTAACCTGGTACATATCGGCCCTCGGGTGATACTCCGTTCTACCTTTCAGATCCTGCGGACGAATATATGGACAAGGCTCATATCCACACTGCTGCTTATGTCCATCGATTTTTACAGTTTCTTTAGAAAGAAAATCTCCAAAAAGCAGTTGATGATTAATCTCGTCCTCTCCGCTACTCTCTTAGTCGGCGGCACTGCCGGATGGTTCTTTGGCACAAACAGTGTCTTGACTATTGTGGCGGAAAACACTGCGCTTTGGATTATCGCCGGACTCGCTGGGGCTGGAATTCTGAGCACTATCTTAGACACAGTTTGCCGAAAGGTGCTAGGACGCTTTTTGAAGAGTGATGTGGATGATATGATAGATATCATCAATGAAGAATTCCAGTGTATGATCGCTGAACATGCACTTGACATGGCACAGGCTGAAGCGATTGCTGATGCAGTCCATGTTAGTGAGAAAGATTGTCTGAACTGTTTCTGCAAGGCAGATAGGCGGAAGTATGTCAGAGATGTGCTGGTGCCATATTTTTAAGAGATGTGGTTATGTCTTGATGGAGGCAGCAAAGAAAGCTCCTATCGCCTTGTTACGATAGGAGCTTTCTTTTATCCTGCCTGTTGTCCTTGGAATGGTTCACTTCCGAGCGGGCGTTTTTCTGCTAGAATTATGCTGAGAGTCTGAGCGTCGCACCAGCAATCACTTGACCGCCGGATCTGGCAGTGATAACTACGATGCCGCTAGCGGCGCGTGCAGTGAGAAGACCGTCTGCGTCTACAGAAGCGAGTGTCGGGTTATTGGAGGTAAAGATAACATCTTGCAGGATCTCACCAGTGGACAAATCCTGTGCCCCCAGCTGAATTGTGGCACCGCGGCGCATTATCGCGGGCAGAGGTGTCCCTGCAGGCAGTGCAACAAGCTGGATGTCGGTCATGGACTCGCTTTCTCTCACTTCAATCTCATTCGTTAATGAGACAGACAGCGATACCGGGGCAAGTGCCATGAGAACCATTACAAGGGCAAGCAACGTGGCCAATGTCTTTGTCATTTTTTTCCGAGATATGTTCATAAATATAATCCTCCTGTATAAAATTTTTTCCATGCTTTCGTTCAACTTTCCCGGGGAAATGGGCATCGATGGACGCAACGCGCCATCATGCGGCTGTTTGCTGTGTCTTCATATTGTTTACATTTTTCTCACTCCTTTTGTTATAAGCACCCCACACGGGGCTGTTTTCTGACTTCTGTATTTTGACGCATATTTCGAACAAATCTGTAATAATTATAATACAAAATGATGAGAAAACTGTAGTACTTGAACAACAACTCTTCTTGTTACGCATCATATCACGATAATTCTTCCCACGTCAATTGGAAGCACTGCAAAAATATGTTGTTCGAATTTGTTTAATTCGCCAAAATAATTCCTGATATTCCACCATTTTTAACCATTGTTATAAAACAATGATGTTTTTGAGCTGCTCGCCCTACGGCCCGTAAACGGGCGCACACTACAACTTCTGTGCTCTTTCAAGCAGCAAGAACTTGTCGGGTTCTTCGCTTTGCTACAAAAAAGCGATAAACACTAAAGTTTTTTATTCTCACCGCTTGAAATGGTGGCTTATAACACTAAAACTACAAACAAAAGCGGTCGATTCGTGAATCGACCGCTTTTCTATATTTCCACTTCATTAGGAGAAGCTCACAACTATCCCACCGCGATTGGCATACATCGTTCCAATGCCGCCGCTTTTGCAGATGATGGTTTCCGCTACATTACAGCTTGCTTTCACTTTGTCCCTCACATACTCTGCCCGTTCTTTGGCGAAACAGTGGGAGATCACAAGCTTTGGTATCTTGCCGCCCCTTGCCTTTTTTGCTTTTTCAGAGATGATGTGTACCATCTTGTTTAATGCCTGGGTCACACTAAGGGCTTGGGTGATTTTTGCAATCGTCCCCTCTTTTGTACCACCCATGACGAGCTTGATCTTCAAAGTTCCGGTAATGGCGGACTGTAAAGCGCTCATTCTGCCGCTTTTGCGTAGGATTTCTAAATCTTCCAGCACAAACATGGTTTCCACTTCTGAAATGAAATCCTCTGTCTGTGCGACTACTTCTTCAAAGGACAAACCACTTTCTGCTAGTTCCCTCACCTTTTCACAGATGAGGACTTGCCCTGCACAAGCTGTTTTCGAGTTGAACACATGAATGTTTTTCTCCGGATGTTCTTCCTTATACAGCATCGCCCCTTGCAGGGCGCTGTTGTAAGTTCCGCTGATCTCTTTCGAGATTGTAACAAGATAGACATCCTGCTCTGGTCCTTCAAAGTAGGTAGCAAACGCGCCCGGTGCCGGACAGGCTGACTTGGGGCCAACTTTGGAATTCGCAATCTCTTCCAATAGCCCCGCTGTATCTAGGTTCTCATCATCAATGATTGTTTTCTCGCCCAGATTCACAAACAGAGGTATGCGGTTAAACCAATTTTTAGCTTTTTCTTCCGGAATGTCACAGCAGCTGTCTGTTATAATTTTGTAATTCAAAGCAGTCTCCTCTTGTACTATTTGCTATACTCTATCCTCTTTTTGTTTCTCTGTCAAGGAAGATTTTGTTAATTTTTCATCATTAAAATGTTGATTATCCCGCCCCGCCCTTGAAATACAAGGACATTCGCAAGGATTCCGCTTGAATTTACTACCATTTTACTACTACGGAAAGAGCTTTGATATGCCCTTAGAAATCCTTGCAAGTACAGCATAAGCAAGAGCGGCTACAAACGATGTAGCCGCTCTTATTATATTACGCACTCGCCGCATCGTCAATCTTCCGCATACCCCGGCTGTTGACTTGTCCACTCGTGCCATACATGGAGCGGATTTCATCAAGGCCGTATTCTCTCCGGCTACGTTGGCGGTAGCCCTCCGGCGCAAGATACCACGCTGATTTTTTGCTGTGCCACTTGAACCCAAGAGCCTTTAACTGCTCCTTGTGCGGCTTGGTGTCACCCGTGACCCACACAAAGCACCCGATCACAATGTCATCCATCCGCATGAGCTGGGTTATTAAGTCCTTGAACTGGTCGGCGGTTTCGGTGCTTTCTTGCCGTGCGGTGTATGTCTCGCCGTCTTTGGTTTTATGTACATCTTTGAGCTGTGGGAATAACTCGTCATACTCGGCGTTAATCGTTTGCATGATTGCGGTATCGCCGCCCTTGTCCGGGTGGTGTATCTGTGCCAACTGGCGGTATTGCGCTTTTAATTCCTCTAAGGTTTCTGGTATTGGTGTGAAGTATCTCATTTTGTTACGCTCCTAATGTTTTTTATTTGGTGCGATTCGCACCTCTTGATACCCACACCCCAGCAGATGAGCGGCGGTGTCAAGCGGACTGTGGAATAATGTAAAAAGCACGCCCCGCAGGGCGCACCTATGAAATCCTATTATGCCGCAAAAGCCGCTTTACTCCGTCGATCATCTGTGGTAGTCCTTGCTGGACATGAAAAAACCGCCCATGCGTCTACATGAGCGGATTATAAGTATTCAATATTTTTTAGTCAGCTTGCTTTCCCATTAGCACATCAACGCTTACATCAAGTACAACCGAAATACGATATAATGTATCAACTGAAAAGCTATTGGCGATTTTTTCACTTTCGATTTGCCGAATGAAATCATGCGATAAATCAACAAGTTCAGCCAGTTTTTCAGTTGTCATCTTTCGCTGTTTGCGGTATTTTCTGATGTTTTTGCGGATGGTGCTATAGATGTCATAATCAAAGTGAAATTCGTTTGTAATCATGTGAGCCAACCCCTCACAATGATTTTATCGAATTACACAACAAACCGCCGTGAGCGAACAGCTCACAAAAATTTGACACGTTCAATTTAATATTGTACAATATCAAATAGTATAAAAAGTGCAACAAATTGACAGGAGAATCCCCATAATGAAAACAGCAAAAAGACCCCTCACCGTCCTACTCGCCGTCTTGATGATCTTTGGGCTACTCGTCCCCGGCGCACTCGCCGCAGAGACGGATACCATCGAGCCGCTATCTTTTCCCTTTACCGATGTAGCGGCGGGGTCTTGGTATCGCTCCTATGTGCAATCGGTGCTAGATCAGAACATCATGCAAGGTACGTCCTCAACCAGATTTTCCCCGAATGACACCTTTAGCCGGGGGCAGATCGTGGCTACCTTGTTCCGTATTCATCACAACCGCAACGCCAACGCAAACGACAATAGAAACAACCCCTTTAATGATATAGGCAACGCATGGTATACGCCCTATGTCACATGGGCGCATAATAACGGCATATCCAGCGGCACAAGTGCAACCCGCTTTGGTGCTAACGATCATGTGACCCGGCAAGAGATCGCTACGATCATGCACAACTATGTCCGCAATCTGACCGATCACAATAGTGGTTCAACCGCCACCGCACAATGGAACGCTTTCACTGACCGGGGGCAGATCACATTTCCCGGCGCATATAATGCGTTCCGCTGGGCGAATAATCACGGCATTGTCAATGGCGTATCTTCGACAAGACTAGAGCCGAACGGCACGGCTACCAGAGCGCAAGCCGCCGCTATGCTGGTACGGCTCGTGAACTTCATGGGCGGCAGTAGCCAGCAACCGGGCGATATTGACACGCTGACACGGAACGGGGCAACGTGGTACGAGTTGAGAAATGCGGGCTTTAGCCGTGTTGAGATTCAAGGTGCATTTGAACGTGAGATTATTCGTCTTGTAAATAATATTCGTAGAGATAATGGATTGTGGGAATTTACAACAGATGCAAGAACTGCAACTGTAGCTAGAAATCGTGCTGTTGAAAGTATGGTAAATAATTCATGGACGCATAGATCAGAAGCAACTGGGTTAGAGCAAGAAGCACATTGGAGACAAGTAACAGGTGCTGGGGCAAACGACTGGGGTTTTGAAAATTTAGGAGGCACTATGACCACCGCTCAAGCATTGGTACAACAATGGATGAATTCTCCAGGTCATCGTGATTTTATCATGGTTGGTCATCATAGTGCTGGTGGCTGGTCAGGTGCAAATTGGTCTGTTCCAGCAAGATTAACACAAATTGGTGTAGGATTTGATTTCTGTCAAACACGCACTGGAAATCATAATTACACTAGATCTATGCTTTGGCTCTCTACATCGTTTTAATTTAGCCGAGCAACCCACGAATTACCGCCCCCCGCTTCCACTTGGGAACGGGGGGCGGTTTCAATTTATGGCTCGTTAATATTCATCCCCGACACGTTCAAGCTGTAATTTCCCATGCGAGGGGCTACCTTTTGCATATCGAAATGTCCCAAGGAATGTATAGTCACTGCCCGGACTGCTTTTCATAAAGATAACCCATAGGTCGGTATCTGCGCCGGATTTTTCACATTCTGACATTGCTTTGTCGAACAGAAGCGGGTCGCTGTTTTCCATCGTAATGATATTTTGGCACGAGGACAAGCTGTTTTTCCAGCCATCAACACCGAATTTCCCGTCAATCACGCCAGACCAAAGCAGATCACCGCTGGGAAGTTTGCGGTTTGCAGTTTGTATCTGCTTATCGTTAATTCCGAGCAAGGGATAAAAGTCCAGTTTCACTCTGAATGATTGTCCGCTATTTGCTTTGAATTGACCCATACCGACACCCCTTAATTTTTGTTGTGGAAACGCTACGCAGAGTTTATCACACTTTGGCGAATCGTGCAAAGGACGGGGGGCGCGCTACTCCCCAAAAGTGCGATGTTTGTTTTGAGGTCGTGGCTCTGCTTTTGGGGGCGGCGTTGTGAGTATCGGCCTTAGTTTTTCCGCAACCAGATCAGCAATCCGCTCGGCTTGGCGTTCATCTTCTGTCTTTGCGTCCTTTACGCTCTCGCCGCCGAACATATCGGCAAATTGCGGGTAGAACATAAGCCCTTGTTTGAATACCTCAAAAATAGCGTCTGCTTTTTCCTCAATCTCTGCCGGGGGTGGCGGCAAGGGTGGTAATAGCCCCTCGCCGTAAACTTGCATACACAAAGTGCTGACCAAATCCATCAGCTTAGACGCTACCATTTGCCACCCCTCTGGGCTGGTCGGCGGGTGGTTTACCCAATCCCTAAATGGCATCCCCTGCACTCTGAAAGTCCTAGCCCGTTCAGATGCCCGCTCTAACAGATAGTCATATAGAGGGGTCTGGAAAACGATTTGCTGTAGTTCCTCATGCGTGAAGCGGAATGTTTTTCTTCCTCTGATTTGTACTTCGGCCGCCGCCCATCGTTCGGCACCCAACACGGATTTAATTTTCTCTCTCACGGTCTGATCTGATACAGTATCGCTGATCTCAAAGTGCTCTCTGCAATATTCTATGATGTCCTGCGTGGCAAAATTTTTGCAGTTCTCCCGGCAATTTGTACAAGCCTTTTCTGCCATCCCATTTCCCCCTTTTGTATACAGATTTGTATCCGATTTTGCATAGTATACCAAAATACAGAGAGACAGACAAGGCTTGCCGCAAGATATTGTGTGCAAGCCCTTTTGCATTTGTACTCGATTTGCCGACATTTGTATTTATTTTCCCTTGCCCCTCATCTACACTAAAAGCACGGGGAAAACACCCCGCCGCTCCGATCGGGCAAGTTCCAAACGGCAAACAGGGTACGGCTTGCAATCGCACCTCTGCCGCATATTAAATTAAAAAACGGAGGTACATAAATGTACACAATAGTAGGAATTGGCGAACGCCGGACAGGGACAGCTTCCCGCACCGGCAGGCCATACGATTTTACGGCAATCTATTGCAACTACCCCGCTGACAAGGTAAAGGGCGTAGTGGCCGAGGAAATCATGTTCAGTCATCTGTCCGGCCTCACTTTGCCGGATATTGCAGTAGGTGACACGATCAGCGTGTCATACGACAAACGGGGCTTTCTGCAAGGCTTGACGATTGCGGAAAAGTCCGGCGGGAAAGGGGGCGGCTTACCTAAACTGAACTAACCTAGTCACCCACCCCGCCGACTGCCAGAGGTGCGGGCGTGTCCTCCTACACGCCCCCTTTGGCGGTTGGCTTAATTATCAATTTACAGAAAGGGAAATGATGTTGATATTTATAGCAGAAGTATTTTATGACGCTGTGCGGGGTCTACTTCGCAAGCCGAACACCATCGAGAAGATCGCTGAACTTGCATGGGTAACTGTGGGCTTGTTTTTTCTGTCCCGCTTTGTAGCGGGTCGGGTCGATCATGTGACGTTTGCCTTTGCCCTGCGCTGGCTCTGGTTGCCCTTATCGCTCGTCTTTCTGGTCTTGCGGTATGGTGAGGGATTCAAACGCTGGCGGTTTCGCCGTTTCTTTGAGTACAGTAGATTTATCTGCTATGACGGCAAGCCGCCCCAATTTCTGTACTCCATCCCACAAGGTTACTACCTTGAATGTGTCCGCTTCTTGTCTACGCTCCCTATGCGTGAGTGGGAGAAAATGCTCCCCAACCTAGAGGAGTTCTATAAAAAGCGAATTTTCAAAATATCGCAACCGGGCAAGATCAACTTTAAGGATGTCTATTTCATAACTAGGGACTTGCCCAAGCTGATACGGTGGGACGATAGCTATACGCCCGATGGTCGCTGTTTCGCCGTTGGTGAGGGTTATGTGGGTCAAGTTATCTGGGACGCTGCGGAAATGCCCCACGGCCTAGTGGCGGGGTCTACGGGGTCAGGCAAGACGGGCTTGCTCCGCTGTATCATCCATCAGGCGATCCAAAAGCAGTTCCATATATCCGTGCTGGACTTCAAAGGCGGCGGGGACTTCGTTTTGCTGGAAGATGTCAAAAACTCTACCGTCATTTCCGAGCCGGAAGCCGCACGGGATGAATTGATCTATCTGCTGGCGGAAGTCCGTGATCGTATGGCGGCATTTAAGGCGGCGGGTGTGTCCAACGTAGACGAATACAACGCCTTGGGACGTGAGCAATTCGAGCCGTGGCTCTTGGTCGTTGACGAGGCCGCCGAGGTGCTAGATGTCAAGGCAAAGGGTGACGATAAGGAACTATACACCGAGATAGACCAGACATTGCGGACGCTGGCACGGCTCTCACGAGCGGCGGGGGTTCATCTGCTGATGGGCGTGATTCGCCCATCCCATGAAGTGCTGGACGGGCAGATCAAAAACAATTTGCTGTGGCGGGTCTGCGGGTATTTTCCCGATTCTCCGGCTAGTCGTATCGTCTTAGATAACGACAAGGCCACAACGCTACCGCCCAAGATGAAAGGCCGCTTTATTGTCGGTGATGAGCCTGTACAGGCGTATTACCTAGAAACACCCCGCCGCACCGACCCGCCGTGCGAGAGCTAAGGCGGGGAGGGGCGGCAGATGGCGGCTAGTATTACCAGCCATCTGTCGCAAAGTGGCTCAACACCAGTTATATCAATCGTTTCCGGCCTGCGACGTGCCTTGTCGCAACTGTCGCAGTTGTCGCAACACTCATAAAAGGGAGGTATTTAATGCCAGATAGAGATCAACAGGCCAGAAAATGGCAAATCACACTTAACAATCCGCTGGATAAGGGTTTTACTCGTGACCGTATCAAAGCGGAATTACATAGGCTAAAATCACTCATTTACTGGTGCATAGCTGATGAAGTCGGCGCAGAGGAAGAGACGCCCCATGTCCACATTTTCATAGTCTGCTCGTCCTCGGTTCGGTTCAGCACCTTGCAAAAACTTTTTGATTCAAAGGCACACTTGGAACGCTGTAACGGCTCGAACGAACAAAACCGGGACTATGTTTCTAAAGAAGGCAGTACAGACTTTGAGGAATGGGGTACAATGCCGCCAGATCGGGCGGGATTCGGTGTGGAAGCCGTCATCATCGAGCGCATACAAGACGGCGCAACCAATGCAGAAATCCTCTACGAGTTCCCCCAATTCCTCCGGGGCTTGCGTGATGTTGAGCACGTCCGGCAGACCCTACGAGCCGAGGAATACCGCAACAAGTGGCGTGACCTAGAGAATGTTTACATCTTCGGGGCTACGGGTACGGGCAAGACGAGCTTTGTCATGGAGGGGTGCGGGTATGGGAACGTGTACGCCGTGAATAACTACAAGAATCCCTTTGACGGCTACACCGGGGAAAATGTGATCTTGTTTGACGAGTTCACGGGTGCGGGAATCAGTCTAACCGAGCTAAATCAGATACTAGACGGCTATCCGCTACGGCTTCGGGCACGTTTTCAGGACAAACAGGCTTGCCATGAGCGCACGTTCATTGTAAGTAATCTTGATCTCCGCCAGCAGTACGCAGTCGATCAATACCAATGCCCCGAAATATGGGCGGCCTTTCTCCGGCGCATACATAAGGTCATCCGCTTTATGCCGGACGGCTCACGGCGGGA
>Ga0123352_10000295_pt1 | contig 59998 bp, 58 predicted proteins | sample TergutLab28metaG_FD_89700 | JGI IMG/M metagenome (GOLD analysis project Ga0123352, IMG submission 89700) | Labiotermes labralis P1 segment gut microbial communities from Petit-Saut dam, French Guiana - Lab288 P1 | ecosystem: Host-associated > Arthropoda: Insects > Digestive system > Gut ... | reverse complement strand
CCAGATTTAAACATTATTGAAAAATTTTGGTCATGGTTAAAGAACCAGATGCGAAACATGCTCCGTCGCTTTGATAATTTTTACGAGGCGATATGCGCTTGCTTTAAACTTGAATGACTATAAACACGCGCTTAGGGGAAAAAACGCTTTCTCCGCCGCACGACTAGCCAGCAAAATTTCTTTTGCCGCGAAAAACTCCAAACCAGTTTTTTGCGCAATAAAACAATAAGGCCACGGACAACAGCAGCGCAACATCACCCAGACTTCGCCCGCCGTCGAACGTGCGTGGTATAAACCCAATGGCGGTGTAATTCATGGTACCGCCGTCTCCAAAATTAAACCTGAAAACCCTGTTGTTTCTGCTGAAAAGGACTTCGCTGCTACCGGCTCGCCTTTCTTCGTACCTCGACAACAGGCTCCGAACGCTGGAAAGCGACATACCGCTTGTAAATGTATGCTCAAAAATAGTAATTTCCGGGTTGAGGTTTGCTCTAAACTTTATCCTGTAAATTGGGGCATCGGCTAAAAGTTTTTGATGTCTGCTATCGTTCACAGGGTATACCGTTATGGTTAGGCCATTTTTTACCAGAGGAATACCGCCGTCCAAAGAGCGTACTCTGGTTCTGCCGGGCCTGGCTATCGCGCCAATTGACGTCTGTATATAGCCGCCTGTATCTGCGGGATGAAGATGGATAACAGCTATATGGGTAAACGGGTTCACGGCAATTCTTCTTTCCAATACGTGCGCGTACTCCTCGGTTGCGGGAATAAACCCCTCGGCCAGCAGCATATTTACCGTCGAGTGTCTCAGCCTTATATTCATGCCATTAAATTGAACGAGTTCGCTTTGAAAAAAGCTCCTGAAATTTGTGCGGTAGACAATAGTCGCGCATAGAAGCAGCGCAGAAAACATGGTAAGCGTAATAATTTGCTTGACAGACAAATTCGTGTTCAAAAACTTAACCCCCTGTAAATTATAGCAATTAGCATAAACATTTAGTCAAAAACGAGGTAAAACGTCAGTAATCAACTGCAAAAAGCCTATACATAAAAGAGCCAAACGGCTCTATGTCAAGGGAAATTTTCTCACTTACTTATCTGCTGCTTTATCAACCAGCCTTCTTAAGTTTATACACCATCGCCAGTATTTCCGCGACGCCGCGATAGAGGTTTTCGGGCACTTCGTCGCCCACCTCGGCGGATTCGAAAAGCCCCCAGGCAAGGGGTTTATTCTCAATTATCGGAACGCCGTGTTCCTCCGCCAGCTCGCGGATTTTTCTGGCTATAACCCCTTTCCCCATAGCCACAATCTGCGGCGCGGCCATCGCCCCTCGGTCGTACATAAGCGCCACGGCCAGGGTCGTGGGGTTAGTTATTACAACGTCAGCCTTGGGAACCGAGGACATCATTCTCTTTTTGGCAAGCTCACGCTGTTTCTGGCGAATCTTACTCTTGATCTGGGGGTCGCCCTCCATCTGCTTGTGCTCTTCTTTGACTTCCTGCTTGCTCATTCTTATCGTTTTTTCAAAGTCGTATTTCTGATAGGCGTAGTCTGCCACGCCTATCACAAGCAAGAATATGGCCAGCTTGATGGCGAGGTCCCAAATCAGGCTCCACAGGAGCAGTGCGCCCTCCATAAGAGGAAGCTGCATTGCGCTCGTAGCCATTGGGATTCTGTCTCTGAGCGCAATATATATCAGCAGGCCAAAAGTAGACGCCTTTATGATGCTTTTCAGTAGCTCGACCAGTGAGCGCATGGATATGATTTTTTTCAGGCCGGAGACGGGGTTCATCCTGTCAAGCTTTGGCGTAAACGGTTTGAAAGAGATCTCCCAGCCAACCTTTTTGATTGTCAAGGCCACGGCGGCGGAACAGATTATAAGCCCCATCAGCAGCCATGTCATGAAATACGCCCATACGGCCGAAAATCCTAGATCATTGAACCAGCCGTCACGAAAGAGGCTCGCGTCCCCTATTAAGCTCACCGTTTCGCGTATAAACCCAATGAGGTTCGCCGCCATAAAAGCACCAAAAGCCCAGAGGCAGAGCAAGCCAACCACAATTTCAACGGCTGCTGTGAGGTCTTTGCTTTTGCAGACCCTACCCTCAGAGCGCTCCTTCTGGCGCTTTTTGGGCGTAGCAGGTTCCGTGCGCTCCTGCGCGAAAAATTGGACGTCAAAAACAAACGATGCTGTGGCAGGGGTAATCATCGCCAAGCCGTAGCGCTAGCCAGCGCGAATTCTATCCACGGTTCTACCTGAGTGAAGATCAAGTCAATTGTCAAAGGCAGGGCAACCATAAGCACGAACATACCCAGCGCGATTTTCAGGGGCAGCCCAAGGACGAAAATATTCATCTGAGGAACCGTCCGCGCCAGAAATCCAAGCCCTACGTCCGCAAGCAGAATAGCGCAGTAAAATGGAAGCACCATCCGCATTGACAGGCCGAAAAGGCCCGTAAGCCACGCCGGAATCGACATGTCATACACAGGCAGAAGGGTCATCCTCGCCAGAGGAACGAAGCGCAGGCTCTCCACAACAGATTGAACCATCAAGAGGTGCCCGTTCCACCGGAAATAAAACCAAAGCGTTACGATAAGGTAAAGCTGCGCGATAAGGGATGTTTGCTGCTGCGTGGTGGGATCCATCGTGTGTGCCATCGCAAGGGTCATTGACATGCCTATTTTTTCACCAGCTGTCTGAGCCGCCATCAGAGGCAGCGCGGCCAGGAAGCCAAGCGCCGCGCCTATGAAAAATTCCCTCAGCACCACAATCGTAATGGATATCCAGCTGTCAAATATAACCATAGGTATAGTTAAGGACGCGGCGGAATCTGTCACGGACGGCGCGGCCGCCACGGTCAGCACCACGGCGCAGATATACCGGAAGGGCATTGGCATCGCCATTGACGAAAACAGCGGTGAAAGGAACATCATGCCGATGAACCTAAAATGAATCAAAAAATACGCCACTAGAAATTGGGCTGGAAGCTCAAGCCCTCTCATGCCAGTGAGCCCCAATCGAACAGACAGAGGGAATTCACTGGATGAACCTCTCCAGATAACCCAAAACACCACGAGTGAACGTCAAAATTCTTGTGCCCATCCATGGCCCTGCGAAAACCAGAAACAAAAAAACCGCCAGCGCCTTAGGGATGAAAGTCAGCGTCTGCTCCTGAATGGACGTCGCGGTCTGAATAATACCAATCAACAGCCCCACGGCCATAGCCGTAAGCAGTACCGGAAGCGCAACGGACAGCATCGTCCAGAAGGCTTCACTCAAAAGATCGTACATACTTATCGGAATAATACCCATGACTAGACGTTGGCGAAGCTTTTCAACAGGCTCATGACCACCAGGTTCCATCCGTCGGCCATAACGAAAAGCAACAGCTTAAACGGCAGGGAAATCATCATCGGCGGCAGCATCATCATACCCATTGACAAAAGAACGCTTGCCACAACCATATCGACAATTATGAACGGAATGTAGATCACGACACCCATCTGGAACGCCGTTTTCAGCTCACTCAGCACAAAGGCTGGAATCAGCACGCGGGTCGGTACGTCATCCCTTCCCTGCGGCTCCTCGATGTTAGCCATGCTTATCATCAGAGACAATTCATGCTGGCGGGTATACCGAAACATGAAATCGCGCACAGGCGTTATTGTTTCATCCCAAGCCTGCTCGGCGTTTATGCTTCCAGCCATGAAAGGGGCCAGACCGCGTTCGTATATCTGACTCCAGGTGGGATACATCGTAAAAAGCGTAAGGAATAGCGCGAGGCCGACTATTACCTGCTGAGGCGGCGTCTGCTGAAGGCCAATGGCGCGCTGAACAAAGCCAAGCACAATGAGAAGGCGGGTGAAACTTGTCATCATAAGCAATATGGCTGGCGCAAGGCTGAGTACAGTCATAAGGGCAATGATCTGCAAACCAAGAGCAACGTCCTGCGGGCTATCCGCCGGGGTAATGCTCATCTGCAAAAGGGGTATAGGGATCATCGGAACTTCGCTGGCAGGCTCCGCCGCTGCCATTAAGGGGAAAAGAAATACCCCCGACAACAGAAAGGGCACGAAAAACGCAAATAAGAGGATGCCAGCAATCAGTGCTAAGGGCCTGATTTTAGGCATCCGCGTCTTTTTTTCTGCGTTCGTTCTCTTCCCATCTAATCCAATCTTCATATCTCCACCTGCCAATCAGACGGGTTCCGGTATGTCCTGACGTCAATGCGAAAACGTCAGGCCCGCACCGCAGGACGAAAAAAACATCCTTACCAAGCGGCAAGGATGCTATAACCTCTACATGCGCATTTTGTTTCGCCCAACCTTTGCTTTTAGCGTAACGGGTAAAGAAAAACGCCCCCAAGCCCATAACAGCAAGGGCAATGGCCACACGCAACGTATAAAGTAAAAGGTTTGGCTCTACCGCGACCGGCAATTCTCTAAAAAAATACTAACTCAGGACTTTCGCAATAGATTCTACCACGCGCTCAGGCTGGAAGGGTTTAACTATGAAGTCGTTGGCTCCAGCTTGAATAGCCTCTATTACCATAGGCTGTTGGCCCATGGCAGAAACCATTACAATCTTAGCGTTGGGATCCAGTGCTTTGATGGCTTTGACCGCATCAATACCATTCATTTCAGGCATCGTAATATCCATGGTAACGATATCAGGCTTATATTTCTGGTACGCAGCAACTCCAAGCTTGCCATTCTCCGCTTCGCCCACAATTTCGTAATCGTTTTTCTGCAAGATATCCTTCAACATCATACGCATAAAGGCGGCATCATCCACTATAAGAACCTTCTTGCCCATGTTGTGCACCTCTTATTTTTTACTAAGATTTAGTTGGCTATAAAAGTGAGTTTGATTTCGTCAGCAAAAAATCGGTTTGAATCCACCACACTTCCAAGCCGCTTTTTTTCTTTGTCAATTATATCACGACTCTCTGTCATTTACGGACACAGAGTCAAAATATCAGGCTGAGTAAGCCCTGGGTGTGTTTATAACGTCAGTGATTCTGACGCCGAAATTTTCGTCTATGACAACAACTTCGCCCCTGGCTATAAGCTTCCCGTTGACCAGAACATCCACCGGCTCTCCGGCCATTTTGTCCAATTCGATCACAGACCCCGTGGTTATGCCGAGTATTTCGGATATATTTTTTCTTGTTTTACCAAGTTCAACAGTCACGCGAACAGGAATATCAGCTATCAGATCGATTTTGCTGCCACTACCGGCCGCTCCTCTGGGCATGAGAGGCGTAAATTCGGCCGCGTGTACGTCCACTATTTGCGCCGGCTGCTGCGCTCCGGGAGGCGGAGGCATAAAAGCCTGCGATGGCGGCGGAGCAACAGGTGCGGCTGGCTGGCGCTGCTTCGGGGCTTTCTCAACAACGATATCTTGAATTACGTTCGCTATTGCCTTCACTGAATCCATGGGAATAACTACTCTTAACGAAAAAGGCTGCAATCCCTCTATAGCTGTATCCAATATGCTGACCCATAACCTGGTGTCATCGCCGAGAGAGGCGAAAGCTTTCCAGTTATCCCCTCCCAAAGCGGAAGAGGTATTTTCCGGCATCAGTCGGCGACCTCCCAAAAGGGCGCTTAAATTAGTGAAAGCCGATCCTACGACTTGGCTCAACCCTTCTTGAGCGGCGTTAAGATAAAGCTCGCTTGGCTCCTCGGGAAGCTCTTTACCCTCCCCGCCCATCATTAGGTCAGCCAGGGTCAAAGCACCCCGGCAATCCACCACAAAAGCCAGAGGAATGTTATCGAAACCGCCAAACGTAGCGTTAAAAATAAATGGTTTTTCTTCTATTTTTTCTCTCAGCTCCGCCTGGGCATAATTGGCGGTCTCTTTGACCTGCACGTTAACGTCTTTTCCGGCCAACATTCCAAAGACGTTACTTTCGGCGTTGGAAAAAATCGTAGCTATTTCGTCAAGCGTGTTCGCATCTTCCATAGACAAATCCGACGCGGCCGAATTTGGGAGTTCACCTCCGCTGAGAAGCGCGTTTATTTCATCCTGACTCAGCAGTTCATCCATTAATTTTCTCCTCCTTCGGGAACGTCAGGCATTTCTACATTAATGACCTCGGTAATTTCGCCCGCCAGTCTGCCGTCCACAGTACCGGGCTTTGCCTTGAACCTGACGTGATTCCCCACCCTTATGCCAATGTCGCGGTCAACGCGTCCGTCTAATTTTATTACATCTCCCGCCTCAAGACCATATACATCGGCAAGGCTCAGTATTGTGTGCCCCAATTCCATAGCCATAGGAACCTTGACATGTTCAAGGTTTTTCTCAATAAGTTCCCTTACTCCGACTTCGTTTTTGCGGCTGGTAGACACAAACCATTGCTGCGAAGAAAGCTTATCTATAATCGGCTCCATGAGGAAATATGGTATGCAAAGACTGACCATGCCCTCCACGTCACCTACGTTCATTTTCATTATAACCAGAAGAACCATGTCCCTTGGGGGGCAAATCTGCACGAAAAACGGATTGCTTTCCATGCCTTCAAGGCGAAAGCGGACATCCACAACCGTACTCCAGCTTTCTTCCAACAATTCCAGCATCCGCATCATAACCCGCTCAATAACTGTTTTTTCTATATCAGTAAGCTCTCTGGATTTGCCCGCAAACTCCCCTCTTCCGCCAAGAAGCCTGTCAATTATGGCGAATACCAGGTTGGGATTTATCTCTATCAGGGCGTTTCCGTTAAAAGGATACATCTCCAATGTACCGATGACGGTCGGCTGAACGAGAGAGTTGACGAACTCCTCATATGCAAGCTGGTCGACCGAAGCAACCTCCGCCGAGACCATTGAGCGTATGAGCGTAGACATCACCGTGGTCAGCTGCCTGGCGAAGGACTCGTGTATCATTTGTATAGCTCGCAGCTGATCTTTGCTGAATTTATCTGGCCGCTTGAAATCATAAACCTTTATTTTGTATTCACTGGAATCACGAGTCATGGAATCAAGATCCACCGAACCGCTGGTCAGGGCGCTTAACAAAGAGTCAATTTCGCTTTGAGATAAAACATCGGGAGTCAATTAATCTTCACCTGCCTTGCTCTGATTGCTATTTTCAACTTTTAACTATTCTAACTTCAGGCCTTTTATTCCAAATTGATATCATTGCAACACGAAAGACTCGAACAGAACCTGAACCACCGGAACTTCGCCCCTGTCGGAAGGGAGCAGCGCGTTCAGGGCTCTTTTTATCTCTTCCGCGAATTGAAGCGTGCCCTCGGCGCTGGTAAGATCCTCGAATATTTTATCCCGGATTATCATCAGAACTTCGTTTCTTACCCTCAAAAACCACCCGTGGGAAGCTATGGTATCAGCAGCCCTGCTGCTGGAGGCTTCTAGAGAAACGGTGAAGCTGGCGATATGCCTGCCAGTGCCAGCCAGATTACTGGTGAATTCGCCGATAGACACGATAGGACCCGGCGCAGGCACTGTCACGCCACTCGGCTCCCCGCCCGGACTCCACATCCGACCGACCGCCAGCCCGCCTCCGAAACCGACGCCGAACATTATCAACCCTACTATTATGAACACAACGGTTCTTTTCATGTTCACCCGTCAATCCCTTCTCTTCTGCTATTTCTACTTGCTGCCTCTATATTAATGCATTACTGCATGGGGTGCTGCGACAATAGAACGAGATCTACCCGCCTGTTCAAAGCTCTGTTCTCCGGCGTGCTGTTGGGCATCACCGGGCGGGTCTCTCCGTACCCCGTAGCCTGAAGCCTTATTGGCTCTATTCTGCCGCTGTCCTGCAAAAACGACGCCACCACGGCCGCCCTCATCGCGGACAAGCCCCAGTTGTCTCTGTATATTCCGCCGCGCAATGGAATAGAGTCCGTATGCCCCTCGACAGCAATCGCAGGAACGTGATCTCTTACCATTTCGGCTATTCTGTAAAGCGCCCTCTGTCCACCGGGGCGCAACATAGCACTCCCCGAATCAAAGAGAAATTGATCTGACATGGATACCTGCACGCCTCGCTGGTTTACTGTCACTCGGATGTCACTATCCAGCCTTTCGGCGCGCAAAAAACTGTTAATGTTGTGAGCGATGTGCTGCGTATCCAGCACGCGAACCTGCGGGGAAGGGCCAGGATCTCTACCTTGATTGGCCTCAGGCGGATTCGGCTGCTCGATTCTTTCCAGAGTCCTACCGCCCCGCATGACTCCCAGCGAACCTCTGAGGGAGATGATTATCTGCTCGGCTCTGTCAGCGTCTATCGAGGACATGGCGAAAAGCAACACAAAAAAACACAGGAGAAGTGATACCATGTCTCCCCACGTCGCCATGAAAAGCGGACATGTGGCCGCAGTGGATTTGGGAGGCTCTTTTCTTTTGCGCGGCATTTATCGATCTTCTCCTTTCTTCGCCAGTCGCTCTCTTAATTTCGGGGGCAGGAATACCTTTAATTTTTCTTCAACTATGCGCGGGTTTTCGCCGGCCTGTATCGCGAGAATACCCTCGACCATCAACTCCATTGACACAACTTCTTTGGCGGAGCGTCCGGCCAGTTTTTTTGATATGGGAATACAGAACATATTAGCCATCATGGAACCGTACATGGTCGTAATAAGCGCAACAGCCATTCCAGGGCCAAGTCTGGCAACGTCTTCGAGGTTTCCCAGCATGGCGATAAGGCCAATCAGCGTTCCCATCATACCGAATGCCGGTGACAGTTCGGCGGCCGTGTCCAGAACAGCCTTATTGCCGAAATGGCGTGTTTCGAGAATACCTATTTCCGTGTCCAGAATAGCCTTGACAAGTTCTGGGTCAGTGCCATCCACTACCAGTTGAATAGATTTTTTAAGAAATTCGTCTTTAAGTTCGGACAGGTCGCTTTCTAGAGCGAGTAGCCCCTCCCGCCTGGCCTTTTCCGCAAAACTTACTATCGTTTGAACTGTTGCCAGGAGGTCGGGGTCATCTGATATAAAAGCATTTTTTACTGTGCCTAGCAGCGATTTGAGCAGATCCGCCGGGTACGATGCAATTGTCGCGCCGATAGTTCCCATCGTAACTATCAACACGGACGGAAAGTCCATATATGGCGCTATGCTTCCATCTCCAGATATAAAACCGGCACCCACGATGCATATCCATGCAATAAGAAGCCCGATAATAGTGGTTAAATCCAAACCTCGCTCACCCCTGACAGCAAAAAAATTTCTGAGATTAAGCCTCTTCGCTGTTCAGCTGCGTACCAAAGGGTATGCACGAATATCCCGCCTTACGGCGAAACTCAATAACAGCCCTTTTTACGTCGCTGAACTTCTCTTTCACAATATAACGGTGCCCATTAACCAGGCGTATAACCGTATCCGGCGTCACGTCTATAGTTTCAATCATATCAGAGTTGAGCAAAAAAAGCTCACCGTTCAATCGGTGCAGTTCTATCATGAAATACTTACCTCGCAAGTTTATTTAACAAGCTTTAGCGCTTCATGTTCACAACTTCTTCAAGTATGCTGTCACTTACCGTTACAACGCGGGTATTAGCCTGGAATCCGCGCTGCGATATGATCATCCTAGTGAATTCCTCCGTCAGGTCAACGTTGGACATTTCAAGGGTGCTGCCGATGATAGCCCCGCCGCCGCCTTCCAACGCCGCGTTGATGTTGGGAAGGCCGGAGTTTACGCTGGCACGGAACATCGTGTCGCCTATTTTTTCAAGGCCAGCCGGATTGGCGAACTGCGCCAGAGCAACTCGGAAAATAGGCATGTTCTGCCCGTTGGTGAACTGGCCAACGATTGTGCCATCCTGCCCGACGGTGAAATTGTTAAGAACGCCCATGGCAAAGCCGTCCTGGAAAAAGCCTCTGGTCGTGCTGGCCGAGGCGAATTGCGTTACACCCTCACCTTCAAGCCCAACCGTGTTGCCGCTGAAATCAAGAGTGATGTTCGCGTTCTGTCTGCCCAACAGGCTGAATGGAACGTCGAAATTCACGGAGCCTCCGGCAGGATAGACAATACGTCCGCACGGGCCAAAAAGAAGGCTACCAGACGACACAGATGGCACAAGGCTCGGATTAGTGGGGAAAAACGCTTCCCAGCGCCAGACATTCTCTGCCACTTTTTTAAACTGTACTTCCAGCGTGTGATCGTAACCCTGGCAGTCGTAAATGGTCATTTTGACCTGGTGCATTCCGCCCATAGTAAGCGTACCCGCGATAGGCGCGTTGTTTGCGTTGGCTATCGTGCCGCCTGGATCGCGCACCCGGATTTCAAAGCCTCTACCTGCTGCCGCAGGGCTGAGGTGTAAATCTGTTGCGACAAAACCAGCAGGAAGAGCACCACCAGCCAGCGTCGGAGGATTAAAATTGGAGAGATCGAATGTTCCATCCGCGTTTACTGGTATATCAAGTGTGAAAAAGCCCATATTACCAGGCGCAACAACCGTGGGGTCATCCCACCAGACGGTCGCTCTTATAGGGGAGCCGCCGAAACTGGTCTCGTGGAATTCCATAAGAAATCTGATGGTATCAGCCGCTCCTCCGGCAGCAGGGGTTCGAGGGGCCGAGAAGGAGAAATAATTCATGTCGTTTCTGACGTTATTCGTGAACAGAGTAGCCCCGCTGTTGTGGTCAACCATCGTTAGTACGCCAGTGGTGTCGTTGTAGAACACATTAACGTCAACTCCATTATGCAAGGTGAAGTGTGGGCCAGGACCAGGAGGAGTGAAAGCCAGCACAGGCCTGCCTTGGTCGATACCCGTCATTTCGAGCTGAATTTCCACCGGCGTGCCAGAAGGAGGAACTGAATCGAAGGCAAAGGTGATATATTGCGTGGGGTCTGTGAAATTGGTTCTGGCCGTCATTTGAAAATCATCGCCATTTACGCCGCCGATTCTGACCACCGCGCGATCCATGAAGCCAAGCGCATTCAATTCCGGGTGTATGTCACGGAAGCCTATCGGCAGGTATGGCTGTGCGCGGCTGTCTAAGTTGCAGCGGAGGGCCACAACGGTGGTGGCGCGGGGATCCATCTTGCTCCCCAAAGGTATTCTGATATCCGATACATCTCCGGCCATGATGAAGTTCATAGGGTTCAGAGGGTCGCGCTGCATTTCAAAGCCCTGTACTCTGAAACCCGTGCCGGAGTGTACCAAATTAAATTCGCCATCCAGAGTAAAGTTGCCCGCGCGGGAAAATATGCGGCTTCCACCGTCTCTGAGGACAAAAAACCCGTCTCCCGATATCATCATGTCAGTTCTGTTACCGGTGAACTGCATAAACCCCTGCGTATGAATGGTCTCAATGGCTGCGACTCTCACTCCCAGGCCGACCTGAGAGGCGTTAACCCCGCCACGCGATTCCCCAGGCCCAGTAGCGCCCTGCGTCGTTTGGTATAGCAAGTCCTGAAAAATCGTAACGTCCCTTTTGAAACCAGGAGTATTGACGTTCGCAATGTTGTTTCCCGTCACATCCAACATTGTCTGATGCGCGCGCACACCTGTCACTGCAGTCATAAGCGATCTGAGCATTTTTAAAGAACTCCTTCCGCGATAATCTTCGTTTTATTGTTATCGCTCCGCGACCCCGTCAGCTTCAATCCTTGAAGCTCTTATTCCTTGAAGCTCAAATATCCCTGAAGCCCTATTGCAAGCTAAGCAATCACGCCAACGTCATCTCAATGGCTATACACTATATTTTTCGGATAAATATTGCCTGGACTATAGCCTGTAGCGTTCTGTAAAATCATAAACAAAATTTCACCCGCGATTACGCCGCTATTACGTAATATAGCAATTTGTACAAGCGTTTAGTCTGAATCAAGGTGAAACACCAGTAGTCATCGGCAAGAAGTTTATACATAAAATAGCCAACGGCTATAGCGCCGGCTCGGAAATCCCGAACCGGCGCTATAGTTAATTCTCACCACGTATATAGCAATTTGCACAAACGTTTAGTCTGAATCAAGGTGAAATACCAGTAGTCATCGACAAGAGGTTTATACATAAAATAGCCAACGGCTATAGAAGTTTTTTACCAATCTCTAATTTATCCTTATCGGCACACGCATTCTGCTCAGGTCTTCCGCGGGAGATATCCAAGTGTCCACGACATTCCATCCGCCGTCCGCGAACCTCAAAACAGCCTCAGCGTAGGCTATGCGATCATCACGGCTCGCGCCGTTCAAATCAATTACTTTCCTGATTTCAAGCACACCGTCATTATCCGTGTCGATAAATTCGATCTGCGAAATCCTGCTTGGCCGCACCGTAACGTTGTTGCGGATGGTTCCGCTTGGGTTGAAAATCAGCCTTCCTATATATTCGGCCCTTCTGTGCGACAGATCTATCATCACCATCTCGCCCGTCTCCCGCACTATTATTTCCGCGCGGAAGTTGCTCAGGAATCTGCCGGTGAAGGCCGGGATATTTGAGTTGTGGGAATCAAAAATGACTTCTCCCTGTCTGTCGGAAACGGCCACTATCAAAAAGCGCCCTCCCCGCATGCCGCTGTTCACGGTAAGAAATACCTCGGATTTTTCGGGTGACATGAAATTCTTTAACGTGATAAATGACTGGAACCCCCTGACATCCTCTGGGAGATGAATGATAAAGGAGTCATCTTCAGGAGGAATAATTTCTAGAATAAGCCCCCTGTCGAATACACCATCCTCACGCCGGATGGCGACCAGCCTAATTCTGTTTACGTCTCCGTCTTCTTCGAGCTTTCCGCTAACCTCGCCGACTATTTCAAAGCTGCCTTCCAGTCCATACAGGGCGCTGTCGAAGGCTCTCATCCCGTGCAGGTATCTCATAAGCTCGTCCAAGGCATCTCCGCCTTCAGGCAGAAGCTCAGTATCAGCCGAGACCACCGGCGCCAGAAGGATCGTAATACAAATCACCAATATCGCGGCAAGGAAACGCACGCTTTTTTTGATTTCTTTGCTCGCTCTCATTGCTTCCATTTTTCCCATCTATCTTGCTATCTTGGGTTTAATCTTTCGATGCGCTGGAGAATCGCAGCTCTGATCATGTCTTCCCTGACGCGGACTCTGACGTTTTCAAATGGAATGGGAGTGCCGCCATCGTCTGTGTACCATTGGCGGTTAGCTTCGTAAAAAGCACGGGCCGCATCTTCAGTTAAGTCAAGTTCAGATAAAATTTTGCCCTCCCAGGCATCGGCCAGAAAAGACGCGGTACCCCACCGCAGCGTCCTGGCCACGTCAGGACACGATAAAATGCCATCGCGCTCGGCGTTTTGCGCCATAGTTGCGATTCTGACGGCCTGGTCGCGCAACGCCTGTCTTTCAAACAGGTTCATGTTTAACCACACAGCAACGGCCACATCGCGCCCCCCTAGGTTCAGGCTCAGAATGGAGATTAGGTCATCATCGTCCACAATCGGTGTTTGCGGCCCCTGAAGCCCAACGGAGGCCAAACTCGAATAAGATGCCGCGACAGAAGGAGCACTCGCGAAAAGCGCGCTCATAAGGAAGAATGTCGTAAGCAGAACACCGATAAAACCAAATAAGACTCTATTGCGTACACACAGCGACTTCATCCGTATCGAAGGCAATGTCATTGTCCTCCACTTTTATAGTGATGTTGACTCCTCTGCATATTTTACCGGCAAGAACGGAATCCGCCAGCTTATCTTCTATCATGGATTGAATAGCACGTCTCAGAGGCCGCGCTCCAAATTTGGGCTGAAAACCTTTGTCGAGTATCATGGCTTTGGCCTCGTTTTCGACCCCTATTTTTATGCCCTGCTCTTCCAGGCGGGCGCGCACGTCCGACAGCATAATCTCAACTATTTGGAGCAGATGCTCGCGCGACAAGGGCTTGAAAACCACCATATCATCTATACGATTCAGGAATTCTGGCCTGAATGTGCGGTTTGCTTCGTCCAATATGATTTTTTTCATTCGCTCCCAGTCCGTGCCCTGCATATCCTGAACGCCAAAGCCCAGGGAGCTCCCGCGAGCGGCTTCTTTAGCACCAATGTTGCTTGTCATGATGACAATCGTGTTGCGAAAGTCCACTTTACGACCCTGTCCATCAGTCAGACGCCCATCCTCAAGTATTTGCAGGAGAACGTTATACACCTCATGGTGGGCTTTTTCTATCTCGTCAAAGAGTATGACTGAATAGGGCCGTCTGCGTACCAGTTCGGTCAGCTTGCCTCCGCTGTCGTGCCCTACATAGCCGGGGGGAGCGCCCAGAAGCTTTGATATTTCGTGCTTTTCCATGAACTCACTCATGTCAATGCGTATCATTGCGTCCTCGGTTCCGAACATGAAACGGGCCAGGCATCGCGCCAGTTCTGTTTTTCCAACGCCGGTCGGCCCCATAAAAAGGAAACTGCCTATGGGTCGCCTGGGGTCGCGAAGGCCGCTTCGCGCTCTGCGTATGGCGCGGGACACGCAGCTTATCGCCTCTTTTTGCCCGACAAGGCGTGCGGAAATATCGTCTTCCATCCTGAGAAGGCGCGAAGATTCTTCCTCCGTAAGCTGGACTACAGGAACGCCGGTAAGCTCGGACACCACCGCCGCTATGTCCTCAGCCGTAACAACGGATTTTCTAGTGGAGATACTGCTACGCCACAAGCCTCGCTCTCTTTCAAGCTCATCGGCCAGGGCGTGTTCTTCGTCTCTAAGTTTGGCGGCCAGCTCAAAATTTTGCGAATCCACCGCGACCTCTTTATCCCTGCGGGTGAATTCTAGCTTCCGTTCAAGCTCCTGAATCGAGTCGGGCGGGTCAAGCGCATTGAGCCGCGCCCTTGCTCCGGCCTCATCTATAAGGTCTATGCCTTTATCGGGAAGGAAACGGTCTTTCACATACCGCGCCGAGAGATGAACCGCAGCCAGAAGGGCGTCGTTTTCGATTTCAGCCTGATGGTGCATCTCGTACCGGTCTTTGAGTCCTTCTAATATATGAACGGAGTCGGCGATGCTTGGCTCATCCACTGTGATGGGCTGAAAACGCCGCTCCAGCGCGGAGTCTTTTTCGATGTATTTGCGGTATTCCTCCTGAGTAGTCGCGCCGATAAGCTGGAAAATCCCTCTCGAAAGGCTGGGCTTCAGGATGTTCGCTGCATCAACCGTGCCCTCGGCGCTTCCAGCGCCAACAATGGTATGCACTTCATCCACAAAAAGTATGACGTCCTTTGATTCGGTAAGTTCTTTAACTATCTTACGTAGCCGCTCCTCGAACTCGCCGCGATATTTCGTGCCAGCCACCAGATTGCCGGTGTTGAGTTGAATGACTCGCTTATCTCTCAAAGGATCGGGGACGCTTCCGTTGGCTATCTGTTGAGCCAACCCTTCAACGACGGCGGTTTTCCCCACACCAGGGTCGCCTATCAGCACGGGGTTACACTTGGTTCTGCGGCAAAGAACCTGCATAAGGCGCTTTATTTCCTTGGTGCGCCCGATGACAGGGTCAAGCTCTCCGTCGCGCCCCTTCTGAGTGAGGTCGACGCCAAGCTGATCCAAAGTAGGGGTTTTGGTGCGCCCTTTCTTTTTCAGCCTGTCGGCGAAATTTTCCATTCCATGCTGGGAAGGCGCAGTAGCTCCTTCCGACATCGCGCTTAATATCTGTCTTTGAACCATTGGTGCGTCTATGCCTCTCGCCAGGAAGTACTGCGGAACCATACCGCCTGCTTCTGAGAGTATTCCCAAAAGGATATGCTCGGTTCCCACGTAGTTTATTCCCATATTGCGAGCTTCGCGCATTGCGAATTCCAGCGTTTTTTTCACGCGCGGGCTAAGAGGCAGGTCAATTGCCCTCAACGTTGGCTGGGCGCACCCCATAGCCTCTTCAATGTGCAGGCGCACTTCGTCGATGTTCAGGTTCAAAGAGACAAGAGCCTGATATCCCATCCCTCCGCCTTCGTATATGATGCCCAATAAAATGTGTTCCGGCTCAATGATGCTATGCCCCATTTTAAGGGCTTCGCGGTGAGCCAGTTGAATGACTTTTTTCCCTCGCTCGGTAAAAAATTGCCACATGATTCGTCTACCTCATTCTTAATATGAACTCTTTAAGCCAGAGCCAGACTTCGCAATATACGTTTCAGCATACCTGCCTGAATAGTGCTACGTTTATACGGCGATAAATCGAATTCAGTGCGCCCAAGGTCATCAGTTGATCTAAGGGCGACTTCAATTATCAGTCGTTCTCTGGCGTTTATCAGGCCCCGCTCCTGAAGCGTGACCAGAAGCCTTTTGCACCCCTGCTCGGACAGAGATTCGCCAACAATTTTTTCAATGTGCTCAAGGCGGCTTTCGGGCTTTTCGTAGGACAGGCGAACTATGCGTATATAACCATGCCCGCCTCTCTGACTTTCAACGAGATACCCCTTCTCAGGAGTGAAACGGCTGCGCAGGACGTAGTTAATCTGGCTGGGAACACAGCCGAAAGATTGCGCCAGCTCCTTGCGGCGGAGCGAAACCATTGATTCGTTACTTTCAACGCTCAACAGCTCGTTGATGTAGTTCTCTATAACGCTTGTCAGGTTGGTCATCGTAAAAATCCTCCATACAAAACACAACACCACACCACTCAGAGGTGCATTGTAGAATTAAGGTCAATCTTAGTCAAGGTTAAAATTGCACACCTCGTTTACTGTCGCTACACGAAACCTGCGGTTCAGCGCGGCACGAGAAAAGGAATCGGGTCTACCGGCCTGCCGTTTATCCTGACCTCGAAGTGAAGGTGATTCGTTGTCGCACGGCCCGTTCTGCCCACCAGCGCCACGACCTCCCCCTGCCTTACCCTCTGTCCCCTCGTGACTTTGTTGCGTGAATTATGGGCATAAAGGGTAACAATGCCGTTTCCGTGATCTATCACAACCGTGTTGCCGTACCCTCTGAACCCTCTGTCTCCGGCAGCGGCTGAGGCGATGACCACTCCGTCCAGCGCCGCCAGAATGGGCGTACCAGCAGGCATTGGAATATCTATTCCGTGGTGATATCTTCTGCCGCGCCTACCAAACCCGGAAGTCACCCTGCCGTTCACCGGCCAAATCATCCTTCCACGGGCTTCTTCCACCGTCGGAGGCGTAACCGGAGGCTCCCGAACTTGCGGAACAGGAAGGTCAGGAACCGTAGGCTGCGGAACGGGAGGCTGTGCTGCGGCGGCCTGGGCGCGGGCTACTACATAATCCACGTCGTGAGGCGTGATTGTAACCAGTGGAACATGCTCCTGCCGCATCTGCTCAAACATAGCTTCTATATCCGCGGCACTGAGGCTCGCAAGGCCGTACTCAAATTCATCGTCATAATCGTCATCGTATGGGTCGTAGACAGCATATTCTTCCGACTCTGGCAGAACTTCAATTTCTGACTCGATATTTTCTGCCTCAACAAATTCAGGCTCGTTGTTTTCAGGCTCAACAATATCAAGCGCTATTATTTCAGGTTCCGTGGCATCCAGCTCCGCAACCGCATATGCCTCTGACAGTTCGCCAGCTTCGAGTATTTCGGCAGGAACTTCTTCCATTCGTTCTTCTTCAGGTTCTTCCGCCGCTTCTGCTTCTTCTGTTTCTTCCAAGATTTCCGGTGCTTCCGGCAAATCTGGCTCGTCGTCAGGCATGCCGTGTGGTCTGATTGTAACCAGCGGAACATGCTCTTCCCGCATTTGCTCAAAAATTGCTTCTATGTCCGCGCCGGTCAAACCCTGAGGAGGCGTTTCATACTCATACTCCGGCAAATAATTTTCAATTTCAGGTTCTGCGATTTCTAGCTCAGCAACTTCAAGTTCAATACTCTCCGGTTCCGGCATAGCTTCAATTTCTGGCTCCGTAGTATAAGGCTCCGCGACTTCAGGTTCAATTGCCGCATATGGCTCAGGCAGTTCATCAGTTTCGGGCATTTTTGCGGAAACATATTCCAGCGTTTCCGGCAAATACGGCTCGTCGTCAGGCATACCGTGCGGCCTGATTGTAACCAACGGAATGTGCTCTTCCCGCCTCTGTTCAAACATTGCTTCTATATCAGCTCCGGTGAGCCCCTGAGAAGACACTTCATACTCAGAGTCTGGCAAATAATTTTCAATTTCAGGTTCTGCGATTTCTAGCTCAGCAATTTCAGGCTCTACGGCAACATATGCCTCAAGCTCGCTGTCAGGTTCGGGAATTTCCGCTGGCGTATAGCGAGGCGTTATTGCGAATATAGGCCCTTCCCCTCCAGTCCTGTTCTGTATTTCCAGCCAGGTGAAAAAGAACGCATCCCGTGACCCCGGCACAAGTAGCTCCCTTCCCCTTGCGGGAAGCTCCCCTCCAAAGTAGCCGTTGATTTCCAGGACGTCAGCGGACGTCATGCCTCTGTCCATGCAAAAAGCCTCAAATCTTGCCATACCTTCCGCACTGTCATCCCATACGATAACAAGCCATCTTTCCACAGCATAGGAATGCCCCGCGCACAGAAGCATCAACACAACGACCGCGATTATTTTCAAAAAACAAGCTGATTTTTTTTGTGAAATCATGAAATATCTCCTCACTGAACCGCTTACTTCAACATGCTTTGCGACAACACTTTGCAATAACGAGATCAAGACAACGCCAATACTCGAACAGCCGCTTCCGTAAAAGCACGGCTTCCATGCATGACAAAATTCAGTTATTCAATCTTGTTTTGACGCCGGTAAGTGTTGAAGTATACGATCTGAAAAAATCAAGTTTTACCCAGGCAGTAAGTGAGGCGGCGGACGCGGCCAATGCGATAGCGGCTTGTCCCGTACATTCCAGAGACGCCCGCGTATTACGAATCTGAACACAGGCATGACAAAAGTGGCAAAAATGACAAAAGCAATCACTGCCAGCACGAGCCATACTAGGCATTGTCCCTGACAGAAACACCATAATAAAACCAGACAGTAAAGCGATAACCTTGAACTGCCAGCAGCTTCTATTTGTTTGCGACATTCCGCGCATTATTGTCCTCACTTCAATAAATTGGCAACCTTAACAGGTTTTCACCATGCCAGTGCCACACATTATACATTAAGGCGGAATATCGAAATATCGAGGAAATCAACGTCAATTTGGAACGCAAATCCCCCCATTTATGAATGGGGGGATACGTGTACCGCTATATTTATAGCAATTTGCACAAACGTTTAGTCTGAATCAAGGTGAAACACCAGTAGTCATCGGCAAGAAGTTTATACATAAAATAGCCAACGGCTATAAGCGTTTTTATCAGTTTTTTTACCGTCACACTATTTTTTTACCATTACACCGTCAGCGCACTATGACGCTTCATTTTTGCGTACTGGAAAGCTACAATAAACGCCAACAGCACCAGCCCTACCAAGTCCGTGACTAGATACGGAGCTATCAGCAACATCGCGCCGCCAAATGCGACAACCCGCATAACAATATTAACACTCTGCAACAAATAACCTTCGACGGACACTCCCAGCAAGAAGACCCCCAGCGAGGCCATCAATGCCGCCTTCAAACCCTCCAGCACAGTGACGTCCTGCAGCAGCAACTGTGTTGAATAAACAAACATGAAGGGGATGACAAAACCCGCGAGTGACAGCTTGAGGGCCTGGACTCCCGTCGTCATAGGGTTGGAACCGGCAATGCCCGAAGCAGCCATAGCCACGAGGCCGACAGGCGGCGTAATATTGGCAAACATAGCGAAGTAGAACACGAACAAGTGGGCCGATATCAGCGGAACTCCAAGTTGAACAAGGGCCGGAGCGGCAATCGACGCGGTGATAATGTAAGCCGGAATACTCGGTACGCCAAGCCCTAGTATCAAACATGCAATCATGGTAAAGATAAGGGTCAGGATCATGTTCTGCCCGCCAATCGCCAGAATCGCGTTGATCATCGATAAGCCAAAGCCTGTTATTGAGATAACGCCTACAACAATACCCACAGCGGCGCAGGCTGCGGCAACAGGAGCAGTCTGCTTCGCGCCATCGGCACAGGCGTCAAAGATATCCTTGATGCTCATGCGGGTGGTTTTTCTCAGCTGGGCGATCACAACCGTGGCGCAGATGGTGTAAAAGGCAGACCGCGTAACAGTAAACGGCGTACCCATCAAAAGATAAACCAAAAGGAAAATAGGTATCAGCAGATGCCCACGCTCTCTCATTACGTCTTTTGTTTTTGGCAGCTTATCTCTGGGAATCCCGACCAAGTTGTCTTTAGACGCACGTAATTGCACCTGCACAAAAACACCCAGATAAAAGAGCAGGGCCGGGAGTAGTGCATAACCGATTATATCGCTGTATGGTATGCCAGTGGTTTCAGCCATGATGAATGCGGCGGCCCCCATGACCGGCGGTAAAATCTGGCCTCCAACTGACGCGGAAGACTCGACTGCTCCGGCGAATTCCTTTGAATAGCCGATTTTTTTCATCAGCGGAATTGTGAATGGGCCGGTGGTCACCACGTTGGCAATGGCCGAACCATTTACCGAGCTTAACAGAGCCGAGGCTATGACAACCACCTTAGCAGGGCCGCCCTTGGTATGCCCGGCCAGAGACAGGGCGAGGTCAGTGAAAAATTTCCCCATCCCAGACTTGTTCATAACCGCTCCAAACAGGATGAACATAAATATAAAGGACGCCGCCACCTGCACCGATGTTCCGAAAATACCTTCAGTGTTGGAAAAAAGGTGGTTTGACAGGGTTGCCCAAGTATAACCTCGATGCCTGAACATACCAGGGGGCAGGCTTCGGCCCCACAGGCCGTATGCCAAAAAGGCCGTGCATAAAATGGGCAATGCCCAGCCTCCGGCGCGGCGCGCCCCTTCGAGGGTGACAACAACCAATATCGTGGCGAAAACCATATCCGCCGTATTAGGGATAAGCGAGCGCGCGATTACGCCCTCGAAATTTGTCATCATGTAAATCGGAACCGAGGCGGCCAGGGCCATCCATATATAGTCATACCATGGAACAGACCTGTTTTTGCCGCCTTTACCGTATGCCGGATACATGAAAAAACACATGATTAAAATCATACCCACGTGCAGGGAGCGGTTTATCAGCGTAGGCGGCGGGAAATATACCACCGTATAGAGGTGATAGCCCGTCACTGCGATGCACACCAAATAGAAAAGTTTACTTACAAAAGAATTTCCGATTTGGGTGGTTGCGGATTCCTTATCCAGTTTGGCAAGCATTTCCTGATGTTCTTCCGAGATTTTGCCCTCCGAAAGCGCATCTATAGCGGCCTTGACGTCAACGTCGCTATCGGCAGACTTATTGCCCGCCTGCTGTCCGGTTATTTGCGATTCTTCGTTTTTGGGGGATGTTTGGAGATTTTTATTTTCAAACATTGAGCCCCCTCCTTTCAATACGTAATATCAAACGTCTTTGTGGTAATTGACTGCCTCTCGTCAGAGGTTCGCCGTTGAGTTTTATTTCCTGCGTATATTCGTGAGAGTTGAGCCACAGCAGCTGCTCGAACTCATCATCAATACCGTACATGTAAATGAGGCCGCCTTCAATCCGCACGCCTCGCCCTCTGTTTTCCGGAATTCCCGCACCAAAGCCGGGGAATGCTATGGTATCCAAAACCAGCGTTAAATCATCCGAGATATAGTAATATTCATGCCATGGGATGTTTTCAAAGGAATGCAGCCAGCCGAAATAAAGCTGGTCGCCAGGTATTGCTCGCACTTCCAATAAAATTTCCTCGCTTTGCCAGTCTCGTATGCGAAGCACGTTTTTCGAAGACCGTGTGTGAACATAAAATCCCAGTAAAACCGCTGAGAGAATTCCCAAAAACAGAGCGGAGAAAACAAACTTTCTCCGCCCTGCCTGCCGCTTTTCATTTATGAACATGACATCGGCAAGCTTACATCATATCTCCTGCATAGCGCCTTACATCATGCCTCTGTTTTGGAAAAACTGTATAGCGCCCTCGTGCATGGGAACTGAGATGCCGGTAATGCCTCTAAGGCCGTTTTCCAGACGGATATGCTGAAGAGCCTGCGCGTGAGTCGCGTGGATGGTCGCCAGTCCTTCATCGCTAAGGAAATTCTCCATTAGGTCATAGATGACATGGGCCGGAACATCAGCGTGGGTGAGCATGATATTCATAAGGCCGACAGTCTCGGTGGACTCGGCGGTATTATACACATCGGCGGGGATAACAAATTCAATGTAGAAAGGATACGCGTCAATCAGGCGCTGGCGAGGTTCGCCGTCCACGGTCACAAAAACGATGTTGTGGTCTATGCCAAGCTCCATAATAGTGGCGTTGCCAAGTCCTGAAGTAACGAAAGCCGCGTCAACCAGGCCATTTCTCATCTGGTCGATGGACTCGCCGTAGCTGAGGAAGTCAACTGTGGCGTCATCGTAGGTCATTCCGTGGGCCGCAAACATCATGCGGGCATTAAGCTCCACACCGGAGCCGGGAGGGCCCACGCCGATACGTCTGCCTCTCATATCTTCGAATGTCCTGATTCCGCTCGCAGAGGTGGTAACGATTTGTACGACATTCGGCCACAGGCCCATCACCGATCTGAGGTCGGTTGCAGGGGGCTGGCCATCAAAGGCGTGAGTTGCCTCAACAGCCTGAACCGCCGAATCTACCATCGAAATAGCGATCTCGCCATTCCTCTGGAGCAGGGCGTTGATATTGGCAACTGAAGCTCCGGTGGCTGTTGCGCTGGCATCGTAACCGATGGCATTGGCAACCTGGAAGAAGCCTCCGCCGATGGGGAAATATATGCCGCTGGTTGGTCCTGTCAGGACTGTGATGAAATAATCCGCGCGATTGAACGCGGGGGCAGCATTGGCGGCAAATTGCCCGCACGCCGCCAGTACCAGCGACAACGTTATTACAATGGCCATGATTTGCTTTTTCATAAATTTATCCTCCTAATGTTATTGCTTTGCGCGTACAACTGCGTACACGCCACAATTACCACCCAGCGCCCATACCTGAACAGGGGGAACGCCAACCACACAACTATGCGGCGTAACCTTGACTTTAAGCCCCTCCTTTCCAAAGTAAAACCCGTAGGACGACTAAATTTACCGGTCGATTAGATATTTGTCAAGAAGAGTCGCCGCATTTCGAGTTAAGCGAAAATATATCGATGGAGGCGACGACGCGAAAACGTTGGCGACGTAATTTTTACACCTTTGGCGGCCTGGGCCCTATGAATTGGTAATAATCCGTTTTTATCATTCCGTTAAATAATTTGCGTTTTGCGTCCGCTTTTTTGCCATAGGCTTTTTCAAAACCTTCGTCCGAGGTAATGATGTAAAACGACCACGTCGGATCAGGCGCAAGCAGGCCGCGCATACCCTGGTAGAGTTCGGCTAAACTGGCGAAATTTCCGATGCGCTCCCCGTAGGGTGGGTTGCAGATTGCCACGCCATACTCTCCAGGAAGCCTTGCACCTCGCACGTCCGAAACAGTAAATTTTATGCAGTCACCGACTCCTACTTTTTCGGCGTTATGACGTGCAAATTCTATGGCTTTCGGGTCGATATCCGAGCCGTATATTTCCGGTACAACATCCGTATCGATCTCGCTGTGAGCCAAGGCGCGTTCTTCCCTCCAAAGCTTCTCGCCTATTTGCGGCCAGCCCTCCGACACAAATCCGCGCCTGAGCCCTGGCGCGATATTACGCGCCATCATCGCAGCCTCAATCGGGATAGTTCCCGAGCCGCACACGGGGTCGTACAATATACGGTTTTTTCTCCAAAAACTGAGTTCGATCAAAGCTGCGGCAAGCGTCTCTTTAAGCGGAGCTTCAACTGGTATTTCGTCGCGGTAGCCTCGTTTGTGCAATCCCGGCCCCGTGGTGTCAATGGTCAAGGTAGCGCGGTCTTTTAAAAGCGCGACTTGAATTTTATACTCAGGGCCTGTTTCCTCGAACCACTCGCGGTTATATTTCTGCTTGAGCTTCTCGACCACCGCTTTTTTCACAATCGCCTGGCAATCCGGCACGCTGAACAGCGTCGAGCGCACCGATTTGCCTGTGACTGTGAATTTCGCGTGTTCGGTTATAAGTTCACCCCACGGCAGCGCCTTTGCGCCTTCAAAAAGTTCGTCGAATGTACGTGCGTCAAATTCGCCCATAACAAGCAGCACCCTGTCGGCGGAGCGCAGCCGGATGTTTGCCCTGGGTATGTACGACAGCGGACCGGAAAAATCTATCCGCCCGTCCGACACGCGCGGCTTCTCACAGCCCAGGCGTATCACCTCGCGCTTCACCGTAGCCTCCAGTCCGAAAGCGCTGGTCGCGATGTAGTTATATGTTGAAGAGTTCATGACCTCACCCCAGCCCACAGGAACATACGCTCCGTCATCTCCCCATTACGGTATGAGTAACAAATGTCAGCACGCTCGCATGTGTTGATGTCCGAAAGAAAAACGCTCTCTTCTGCTATACCTGCGTCAATTAATTGGAGCCTCAGCTCTCCGGCTATATCGAAAAAAACTTTTCCTGCTTTTTTTACATTCTCGCCTCTGAACGATTCAAGCCCTTTCAGCGTCCATTCTTCCACATCTCTTGGATAGTTCGCTCCACCTATACATGGGCCTATCCACGCCCATGCCCCATCAATCGCCGATTCACCGTAACACGCCCTCGCTTTTTCCAGGCCGGCGTCCACGATATTCTGAACTGTACCTTTATAACCGGAGTGCATCATTAAAACCCACGGTGTTCCGTTTCGCGCTGCCCATTCTGGCGAAGGTGCAACGACAACGGGCGCGCAGTCCGCGAAACGCAAAGAGGCTTCCACCCTCAAATCAGCGGCATCGCGGGCGTCGAATAAAATTCCGTCGGCCTCCGCTTCGTAAACAGGCGGCGCGTTTTCAGGAATGTTTTCCAGCACCGTGGTACCGTGAACCTGCTTTGGGGCAATCAGGCAGGACGGCTCCTGCCCCAAGAGAGGCGAAAGCACCGCTCGCGAAGTTTTAGCCTTTCCGTGCCCTTCGCCGAGCATGGAGCCTCTCAGGAAAAACCTGACGTCTAGCCCGCTCACAGGCAAGCGGAACCAACTCTGCCCATCGAATTCTTCAAGCACGGCGTTCATCAAGCGTTTACCCTCGCGACTCTCGAACGCAACCAGCCAATGAAATAAAGGCTTCCGCATACGAGGACAACGTCATTGTTCTTTGAGGCTTCCGCGATGGCAGCCAGCGGGTTTTCAAATGGTTTTACACCGCCGCGCCACTGCATTTCCGATGCTACAGCGGTAATTTCAGGCACAGAAAGCGCGCGCGCCACGTCTGGCACGGTGGTGGCGTAGAATTCTGGCGCCAATTTATTAATTGACCTGATGCAGGCCGGATAATCCTTGTCTTTCATTGCGGCGTAAACCACGCCTATTTTCTTGCCTCCCCACAGTTCAGCCGCGCTTTCCGCAAGTTTCGCCACGCCATCAGGATTGTGACCGCCGTCCAACACCAGAACAGGTTTTTCGCCACTCCGCGACATGACCTCAAGCCGCCCCGGCCAGCGGGCATTAAATAGTCCTGCGCGTATCGCGTCTTCCGTCAGGCGGTCAAATTTTTCTGTCAGGAGCGACAGAACCGAAAGCGCCAGTGTCGCGTTAGACACCTGATAGCGCCCCAGTAGGCGCGTTTTCACACGCTTCATTTCAAAGCCTGGCGTGGAGTAATCGAACTCGCACCCGTCCGCCGTCACTGATACGCTGTCAATTTTCGCGTCCCTCGACACAATAAACGGAATTGCCCCCGCGTCACAACAAAAACGCTCGAAAATCGACAGCAAAGATTCGTTATCTCCAAGATAACACGCCGGAGCGCCGTTTCTCACCACAGCAAATTTTTCACCGGCTATAGCCTGCACGGTGCTTCCCAGAAATTCCGCGTGATCCATAGAAATTGAAGCCACAGCCGTGCAAACGACCTTCGACAAGAGGTTGGTTGCATCCAGCCTGCCGCCCATGCCAGCCTCGATCACAGCCACGTCAACGTCTTCCTCTGCAGCCAAAAGAAAGGCCGCTGCTGTAATCAACTCAAAATAAGACGGAGGATCACCGCGAAGCATGTCATCCTCAACTACCGCCGAAACTGCTTTTTCGGCGCAGATCATCCAGCGCTCCGGCTCCAAAAAGCGCCCATCAATTGCAAGGCGCTCCGCCGGACTTTCCAGGTGAGGACTGGTATACAGCGCGGTTTTATAACCGGCCGTCTGAAACACGGACGCAAGAAACGCGCAGGTTGAACCCTTGCCATTGGTTCCAACCACGTGAACGGCAGGGTAATTGTTTTGCGGGTTCCCTAAAATGGACAAAAGGCGCTCTATGCGCTCCAATCCCGGCCTTATTCCGGGAGACGCACACTTCGTTATCAGCGCTTCAAAATCGTCGAAAGAAGTCAATTTAATACCCTCCAAAAATTTGGAAATGCTACTTGCAATGGGCGACATCCTGCCGCCCATGCATAAGTTGTCCGCAGTCTAGACCGTGTCCGTTGAGTATCTCAATAGCGTGGAACAGGGCTGGTTCGATAGCCTCGAAACACTGCCTCGCGCCGCGTTCGCTTCCGGGCAGGGCGGCAATGAGGCACTTTCCGCGAGTTACCGCAATACCTCTGGACAGAGCGGCGTTTAGAGTGTGTTTCAGCGATTCTGCGCGCATAAGTTCCCCCAGGCCAGGTACAATACGATCAGCTACACGGGTTAATGCCTCCGGTGTAACGTCCCGCGCCGACAATCCCGTGCCTCCGGTCGTCAGAATCAGGTGCGCGTCGTCACTCCACTTGCTAATCGTTTCCGCTATAAGGTCAATTTCGTCAGGAACGATCACAGTGTGAACAATTTCGGCTCCTGCGGCCTCCAAAAGCCTGCATAAAGCTGGTCCCGCCGTGTCTTGCCTTTCTCCAACCGCTCCTTTGTCGCTGACAGTCAGGACTGCTGCGCGGACGCAGGAAAATTTTCCTGCGTTACGCTTTTCATCAGCTCCATCAACTTCATTAGCTTTATCAACTTCACTGGCTTCTGAATCTGCGAAATAATCGCCGCTCTTGCCGCCGCTTTTCCGCAGAAGGCGAATCCCTTCGATGGTCATTCCCTTGTCAATGCCCTTGCACATATCGTAAATGGTGAGAGCCGCGGCGCTTACAGCCGTCAAAGCCTCCATTTCAACGCCTGTCACTCCATCGGCTTTGGCAAAACTCTGTATTTTTACCTGTTTATTGTCAGCGTCTAACTCGCACTTCACTTTTACGCTGTCGAGGCGTATCGGATGGCAAAGGGGGATAAGCTCCGGCGTACGTTTAGCCGCCATTATTCCTGCAAGCTCTGCTATTTTAAGCACGTCGCCCTTGGATGTGTCATGCCTGGCAACAGCTGCGGTGATTTTATCTGTCAGGTTCACAAACCCTTCCGCGAGAGCTTCGCGGTGCGTATTCTTCTTGCCGGAGACATCAATCATCACCGGGCGCCCTTTTTCGTCCAGATGAGTGGAGAGCGGTCGTGCAAAGTTTTCGGACAAAATGCTCAACCCCCTATCGCATACATGCGCGTTTTTTCATTGTGCGCGGCTCCGTGTTCAAGCTTCATGGCCGCCGCCGCATGAAGAAGCTCGCGCACTTTTTCTCCGTTGCGGTTTTTGACGGCCTCGGCTATGGAGACCTCGCTGTCATCGAACAGGCAGGGACGAATATCCCCCGTGGATGTTACGCGCAAACGGTTGCACGTCTCGCAAAAATGCTTGGAAATAGCTGATATTACGCCAATACGCTGCCCTGTGTCCACGTTTATGTAATAACGCGCCGGGCCGGACAGCGAATCTCTGTGCGGCGAGTTTACATCCTCCGCCCAGCGGCCGGTTTTGTTCAACAGCGCTAGCGCTTCAGAGAACGGCATAAACATATCCGCGCTCCAAAAATTAGAGTGAAATGGCATGAATTCTATGAAACGCAAAAGCATACCCCGCTTAGAAGCAAAACCCGCCAGCTGCCCGATCATTTCACCGTCATTAAAGCCTCGCATCAGTACGGAGTTCATTTTTATTTTGGTTTTAGCGTGTGAGGCTAGAGGTACAAGGTAGTCTATTCCGTCAATCACAGGCTGAAGCGCCGCACCACGCGTCATGGCTGAAAATTTTCCGGCGTCCAGCGTGTCAAGGCTTATGTTGATGCTCGTCAGGCCGATACTGGCCAGTAACGGAGAGTCCCGCGTTAAAGTAGATCCGTTGGTAGTAAGGGCGATTTGAAATTCAGGAAACGAGGTGATCGCTTCCTTCAAAAATTGAACCATGCCTTTCCGTACTAGGGGCTCTCCGCCGGTGAAGCGTATTTTTTTTATTCCAAAGCCGCTTAATATCTCCAGCAAGTACAGTATATCCTCGTAAGACAGCACGTTGTCGTGGGGAATCCACTCCACACCTTCTTCCGGCATACAATAACGGCAACGGTAATTGCACCGATCCGTAACGGAAATACGCGCGTAGCTTAAACTACGGCCGAAAAAATCCTTCACTTCAGCTCAATCCTTTAAAAACTAGCGCGGAGGAACAGCGAAAGCGCCCTGATACCCTGATCGGCCCAGCTGCGCAGCCAAATCGGCGGCATGCTGATTCGTAGGTCCAGCGTAAACCATGACCCTGTGCCATCTTCCGCTGGAAACTATGGTAGCTCTATGACCATCCTGAGTTACTCGCCTCAACGCGGTCTGTGCGGCCGCGTTCGTTGAAAATGCCCCTATCTGCACCATCCAGTATCGCTGGCTCGGCTGAACGTGGACAGGCTGTTCCGGCTCTGATACAACGGAAGCAGAATTTTGGTCAGACTGCACTTCAGGAGCCGAGATTACAATGATTTCTCTTGCATCTTGTGGATTTTGCACGCTTTCTTCTCTGACGTTTCCCGCATTGTCTCCCACCGAACCCGCGATGCGCTGATACGCGTTATCATTATTAAGACTCTGATCGTCTGAAATAACAGCACTATTCTGCGTTCTGTTCGCATTATCAGGGGGCGAAATTAAATTTGTTTCCGTGTTCGCTCCAGCAGGTGCTCTACCGCTATTGGGGTTTCGGACAGTAACGGACGCCCCGCTTTCTCCCGCATCGACGCGGGATGAATCAGGTGGGGCAACCGATACGTGAATTGGCTGTCTGTCAGCCTGAATATCTGAAAAGAAAAAGAATTTTCCAGCCATAAACAGAAGCCCGATGGCGGCCAAACCTACCAAAGGGAGCATAAAATCACCGAAAGATATCGCAAACCCTTTGGTTTTAAAACGCCTTGTCTCTCTCAACGGCAAACCGGCGTCCCCCCTTTCGTAAATTTGCCTGTTTCTTTATTTCCTGTGATGCTACTTCTGCCGCGGCCTTCTCAGGATCGTCGGAGAATCGTATGTGTTTTTTTGCATACCGCTGAATATGTCGTTATCTTCGCCGGGCTGCAAATCTTTTTCATCGAGCGAAAAAGCGCGGATCCCCACGGTTCTGATCGACGTGTCCAAAATTGGATGCTTGCCGGAAGCAACCGACGCGACTGTCGAAACTGACGGAACCCTGTCTCTAGCGTGCTCAGAAAAACCTGTAGCAATAACGGTAATCCGCATTTTGCTGCCGATGTCATCGCCAATAGTGTGCCCCCAGATGACCTGCGCGTTATCGTCAGCCGTCTCGTTGATGATGTTGGCCGCCTGCGACATCTCGTGGAGGGATACGTCCGGGCCTGCTTCGATGTTCATCAAAATGCCCTTAGCTCCTTTTAAAGGCATTGACATCAGCGGCGATCTGATAGCGGCTTTGGCTGCCAGTTCTGCCCTGTTATCGCCCTCACCTTCGCCAATGCCCATGATGGCAGTTCCGGCGTTCTTCATAACTGTTCTGACGTCGGCAAAGTCCACGTTGATTATGCCAGGCTTCAAAATCAGGTCGGTAACGCCCTGTACGGCCTGCCGCAAAACCTCGTTGGCCATTTTGTAAGCGTCTATGATTTTTACCTGCTTATCAGCCTCGCTCAAAAGTTTGTCGTTTTCCACGATCAGGAGGGCGTCAACTTTTTCTTTCAGCTTGGTTATCCCTTCCTGAGCAACAACGGAGCGTTTTTTCATCTCAAAGCTAAAAGGCGTGGTAACAACGCCAACCACAAGGCTTCCAACGTCTTTTGCAACCTCGGCGATTATCGGCGCAGCTCCGGTTCCGGTTCCTCCGCCCATGCCTGCGGTGACAAAAACCATATCGGCCCCGTTCACCTGCTCGCGTATGCGGTCAATGGATTCCTTTGCCGCGTCAGTGCCAACCTGCGGGTCAGCACCAGCGCCTAAACCTCTGGTGAGCTTTTCTCCCAAAACAATCTTGTGCGGCGCTCTGTTCAAAGAAAGCGCTTTGGAGTCCGTGTTTGCAGCTAAAAATTCGACTCCCTCCACGCCGCTTGAAATGATGTGGTTCAGCGCGTTGCCGCCTCCCCCGCCTACGCCTACCACGAGAATACGTTCTCTCTGTTTAAGCATATCAGGAAGCTTGAATACCTGATCTTGATCCAACTTCATGCCCTCCCCGCCAATGACGAGCTACGTCTCAGAAAAGATCCTTGAAGGCATCTTTTATTTTTTCCCCTGTGTTCCTAACAAAATTCACGATGTTATCGCCCACACGCTGTTTCGCGGATGAATGATGGCCCGGCTCAGGAGCTTCCCAGCCTCCCCATACGCGGGCAGCGCCGTAGTCGTTGATATCCCACAAAGCTTTAGGCGCATCTATAAAACTGTATGGGTTGCGTTCTTTGTTAAGAATATACCGTATGGTACCCACGGCGTTGATGTAACTGACCATATCGCGCCCAGGGGGCATTTGGTAATACTCCCTGGGATCAGCAACACGGGCAGGCATCTTGAAAATCTCGGAAAGGAGCTTATCAACGCCCGGCGTTTTAGCTACCCCTCCTGACAACACTATCCCCGCCGGAAACAGCTTGGCGTCGTGATCCGGTATCAACGCGGCCACGTGTTCGACAAACAGCTCCTCAAGGCGGCTGCCAATTATATCCAGCACAGCATTGGGGTCGACTGATCTTTCCAGCTGCCCTCTTGACTTCACTGCAATCGGGTCGTCGTTTTCCAACACGAATATGCGTTTTTTAATTTCCTCGGCCTTTTTTAAAGGAAGGCGCAAAACAGTTGCAAGGTCGTTGGTTATGTGGTCTCCTCCGATTGGGACAATCCCTGCCTTGACGGGGCGGCCTTCTCTGTAAAAAGTAATCCCCGTGGTGCCCCCTCCTATACATATGGAGATGGCCCCAACTCTCATTTCTTCGTCTGTCAGCGCCCCCAGTGCGGAGGCGATGGGCTTGATCAGAAGTCCTTCAACTTCTATGCCAGCTCTTTTAACGCATCTGACCACGTTGTGAACATAGGTCATAGGCACAGTGACGGTATGCAAATCCATTTCAAGCCGCATGCCTGTCATACTAAGAGGGTCATCCACGCCGAAATGTCCGTCTATGGAATACCGAACCGGAATCGTATGAAGAGCCAACTTATTTATCGGAACGGAGAGCGAGCTTTGCGCTGCTTCGATAACCCGCTCCACGTCATCGACCTGCACAGGCATTGGGCGTGCATTACGACCCAGTGACACCATGCCGTTCGAGTTTACGCTAGCAACATCGACCGCGTTGAAAGCCACCACTGCCTGCTTCAACTTGGAACCAACTATGTTCTCCGCGTCCTTTACCGCATTGCGGACGGATTGCACAGCCTGCTCCAGGTTTACGATCAATCCTTTGCGAATGCCCTCCGAAGGAGCCGATCCTATACCTATAATATGGACTGCCTCTCGTGAGCGGAGATCTCTCTGCGCCACAACCACAGATATCTTTGTGGTTCCAACGCAAAGCCCTATTAAGGTATCAGCCTCCCTGAACACTATCTCGAACTCCCTTCTCTCGCGCCGGCTGGCAAACTTTTCACCACTACTTTATCAGTATAAGTAGCGTCAATCAAATGGTTACCGCCTTCCAGCCTAAGGCGGTTCAGGATATACTCAAGCGCCAGGCTGAGTTCTTCCAAGTCATGCTTGCTTTTTTGAATCAAAATCGTAAAATTTTTTCCATCTCGCACATAACGTAGTTCAAAAAGATCATCGCCAGCCCTCCGGCTTAAAGCGACTTCCTCTACTCCGTCAAACCAGGAGGCGTTGCTAAATCCTTTTAAAAAACCATCGATCACTTCCGTAGAAAAAATCGAGGGAAAAACACCGCTCGGCAAAGCTCTGTCGCTCTCGCCAATCAGCGAAGAAGCTTGCATCCGCCAGACAGGCCTCGTCGGAATTTCCAAATCCCTGAAGCCAAAGCCCCTCTCCGCGAGGTTCCACATACGGCCTTCCTCCGATATACACCACATTTCTCCCTGCCATTCAACAACCACGTGAGGAGAGAGAAAATTTATATCGGCCACAAAAGAACCTAATCCTGTCATGCGGGTATTCACGAGAACGGGAGTTGTTTTTTCCAGAAAAGCCTCCAAATCCCGCGCTTTTCGCATAAACGAAGGCCAAAAACGAAGACTTCTGGAAGGAAAAATCTCCCAATAACGTTCTTCTAAATCCGGCGAAGAGGCGTTCACACTAATCGCACGCATGGACATCCACATGTGCCGCTCGCTGAGATGCCATAAGCCTCCCAGCAGTATCGAAAAAAGTGCAATTTTAATCCATCGCCACAGTTTCAAAATCGTAGCACCAGTATATCAAACAAAAATTGAATCACGAAAACCCAGAAATTTTATTTCCGGCTCAAGATTTACCCCAGCCTTGCGGAATACTATATCACGACATACCCGCGTTAATTCAAAAACATCGGCACCAGTTGCGTTTCCCGCGTTGACAATAAAGTTTGCGTGAACGTCCGACACAACAGCCCCGCCGACGCGAAGCCCCTTGCATCCCGACGTATCTAAGAGGCGTCCAGCACTGTCACCAGGCGGGTTTTTAAACGTGCAGCCCGCGCTCTTCAACCCGTGAGGTTGGACGCTTCTTTTTCGCCTGAAAACGTCAATTTTTTGCTCAACATCGGCACGGGGCGCTCTCTTAAACGACGCCCTGAACTCAGCTAAAAAGCGATCTTGCGACGCCAGAGAAAATTGGCGGTAGGAGTAAGTAAACTCCCCGCGTTTCCATGTACGTATATCTCCGCAATTTTCCACTGTCGTCACCTCCTCAAGAAGATCACCGATGCTGTGTCCATCAGCTCCGGCGTTTCCGGCCACGGCCCCACCCAACGTTCCGGGGATGCCCAGGGCAAATTCTGCTCCAGTAAGACCGTTTCTGACGGAATCCGCAACCAAGCCAGGCAGTAGATATCCTGCCTCAGCCTCTAAAACGGCGCAGTCACCAGCCGCGTTCCACCTGAATTTATTAAACCGCCTGGCAGAAAGAACCACCCCGTCAAGCAGGCCATCCGCAAAGACAACATTCGACCCGCCTCCCAGGATAAAGAGCGAGAATTTCTCTTGGCTCCGCACCCTGAACACAAGGGATACGTCATTCAGGTCTGACGGTTCGATAAAAAAAACACTTTTGCCGCCGACTTTAAGTGTTGACAGCGGGGCAAGCTCTTTCTCTTCCTCTGGAATACACGATAATCTATTTTTCAGCTCCGTCTTCCACATCACTCAAAAATTCATTCTTACTCATTTTATCTTTCAAGGTACGCTTCGCCTAATTTGGTCACGTTACCCGCACCCAGCGTTATAAGAACATCACCTGGGCGTAAGGCCGAATCCAGTTTGACAAGCGCGTCCTCATGATCGTCGCATAATACAGCATCATGCCCATCGCGATTCATTATACCCGAAATACTGGCCGATGATATATCATCATCATAAGGCTCGCCTGCGGAATAAATGGGAAGAAGAAAAGTAACGTCGCTCTCTTTCAGGGCTGAGGCTATCTCACGATAAAAAGCTCGCGTCCGCGTGTAGCGGTGAGGCTGAAAAACTACTACAAGCCTGCGACTCGGATAAACATCCCGCATAGCGGCCAGCGTTACGGCTATTTCAGTCGGGTGATGCCCATAATCGTCTATCACATCAATCAGACCGTCCCCTTTTTTCTTCTCGCCTATCCGCTCAAACCTGCGCTTGACGCCGCGAAAACCGCAAAGAGTGTCGGAAATGCTCTCAAACGGAACGCCCAGCAATGTGGCGGATGCGCAGGCCACCAGCGCGTTCATGACGTTATGCTCGCCGGAGACGGCCAGTTCCAGCCTGCCCAGTGTTTCTTTTCCGCGAGCCACGGAGAAAAACACCCCTCCGCCAACCTTGCGCTCAACATCGAAAGCGCCCCAGTCAAAAGACCGCCCCCATCCGCACGTTACAATGTGGGAGTCTGGGCGCAAAATATCTATTAAAGCCTGCGAGCCTTCGTCCTCCGCGCATATCACCAAAGGTGCGCCAGGCTTACGCATGCGCACGAATCGCACGAACGCGGCCATTACGTCATCGGCGGTGCGGAAATAGTTCACGTGATCCCATTCTATGTTGGTCACAACTGTGAGAGCAGGCTTGAAAAATTCAAACGACCCGTCGCTTTCGTCTATTTCGGCCACAAAAAGGTCGCTCTCGCCTCGGCGCGCGCTGAAGGCCAAATCGCTGGTTTCGGCGCCAATGGCCAAAGTGGGAGAAAGTCCGGCGTGTTCCAAAATCAGACCAATCATGGACGATGTGGTGGTTTTCCCGTGGGTTCCGGCCACGCCTATTCCGCGTGCGACATTAAAAAAGCGGCTCAAGGCAAGCCCTCGCCCTATCGTTGGGATGCCTATTGCCCTGGCCGCTGTAAGTTCTTCATGATTTGAATCAACTGCGCTACTGTACACCAGCAGCTGCGGAAGAAATTTTTCAATATGATCCGCTCCATGCCCAAGTTCGCACGCGATGCCCAATTCCTCAAGCTTCGCCATGCCCTTTCCCCGGACTAGATCGCACCCGTCAACCTTGAATCCCACATCGGACAGAAGCAGCGCCAGAGCACTTATTCCAACACCTCCGATGCCCATGAGGTGAACCCGCTCCACTCCTTCAAACTCGCAAAGCCCTTCGACTATTTTCACTCCGCAAACACTTCCTCGCTAAACTCACCGGAATTATATCAAAGAGTGTATTGCACATATAGAGGCAGACGAAAATATTGCAAGCTTTTTGATGCGCTCTATCATAGGCCGGATATGCCGGTTTTAAAGAATTATTGCAGGTGGGATTATAAACTGCGGCTTGCTTTGTTCAAAAATTGGTGCCGGGGGGGAGACTCGAACTCCCACGAGGTTACCCTCGGTGGATTTTGAATCCACTGCGTCTACCATTCCGCCATCCCGGCACTTAATAACAGCACGCTAAAGCCGTTAAATATCCTTAAATATTCATTGCAAAATATTCATCGTCTACTGTGGCTGCTGGTACGGAATGTTAGCTTACTTTGTTTAAAACGTCAACTGCGGCTCAACGCTCTCTGTCGCCCCTTCAGGAAGCCAGGATGGATTCTAAAATTTCGGCGGCTTCTTTAACTACGCGCGGGCAGATTTCACTAGTTCGTTCCTTTATTAACTGCTTATCGCCGCGTTTCAGGTCAACCTGCAAAAGCTCGTGGCAATTTACGGTTTTATTCTTTTCCACGAATCTTCTTCCGAATTCATGCACCAGAGTGTAAGTTTTTTCCTTGGATTCCATATCATCTGGCAGGTATTTGCCGTGTTTCAGCCCAATAACCAGACAGGCGCCGGAGACAGCACCGCAGACCTGGCCCAGCCGTCCCATACCGCCCCCTAGGCTGCAAGAGAGCTTCAGCGCGGTTTCTTTGTCCAATCCAAAATCTTCGCAGTATGTTGAAAAAACTGCCTGCGCGCAATTATATCCCTCGCCGTTTCTGAAAAAAACAACAGCTTCGTCTATTCTGCTTTTCATCTAAACAACTCCCTTTTTTATTTAATGGCATATTATCTCATATTCCACAAACAGCCGAAAAAGACGGCGCCCTGTTTATAAAGAAGCCCAATAGGGCGTAAAACTTTATCTGGTGATATTTATATGTAATCTGAATATGCAAATACGTTTTGGCATAAGCCAGGGCAAACGCATCAAAAGGAATAAACCATTGCAATTACTAAATTGACCATCTTGTACGTGAAATTCATCAATTAAGTCATAGCAATACTTTACTAAATTTGATGCGTTTGCCCTGGGCATAAGCATGAAATCATGCGTAAATTAATCGCATTTGATATACTTCTGTCGATGCAATTTTATGATAGAATAATTTTTCGGTTTGTTTTTTATTGGTTGGTAAAAAAATTTTAGCATAGAAGTTTTATTTTTTAGGAGGGGCTTTACGAAACTATGAGGACTTTTTTGTCTATGATTCATTTTTTCCTGTGCATAATGGCAATGGTGGTCATACTGCTCCAAAAGCGTAAGCAGGGTGGCTTTGGCGGTGCGTTTGGCGGCGCCGGAACCCAGGCTGAATACGGGCAGTGGCAGAGGTTTACGGGCTTAACCAAGCTGACAATCGTAATGTTCGTGCTTATAATGATAACTTCGATCTTTTTGACCTTTGTTATAGCGTAAGAGCGATAAACCTGATAGAATAGCGCGGTTGTTCTTTGATTGTTGTTTGTAGATTTTTGATTTTGATTATAGATTTATTTTGATTTTAGGAGGAAACAAAATGGCAGGCAGTGGTTCATTCCTGGCTAAACCTGGGACAGTTGAAAGGCAGTGGTACGTGGTCGACGCCACAGACAGACCTGCAGGTCGTCTTGCCGCGCAGATAGCGCGTATACTGACCGGAAAGCACAAACCCACATACACCCCGCACGTAGACACAGGCGATTTCGTAATCGTTGTGAATGCGGAAAAAATCAAACTGACAGGCAAAAAGGGCGAGCAGTCGCACTATCACCGTCATACTGGACATCCCGGTGGTTATCGTTCAACCCCGTGGGAAGTTATGTTGCAGAAAAAACCGGAATTTCTGTTTGAACACGTGGTGAAGGGTATGCTTCCGAAGACACGCCTCAAGTACGACCGCAAACTCAAGGTCTACGCCGGGGCAAATCACCCCCACGCCGCCCAGTCGCCGGTGGCGCTGGAGATTTAATTTAGTTAGTTACGGGAAAAGGAGAGAACCATGAACAGTTATTTCTGGGGGACAGGAAGACGTAAAAACGCTCTCGCCAGGGTGCGAGTACGTTCAGGCAATGGCGAGATAAAGATCAACGACAGGGCGGTGGAAGATTATTTTCCGCGCCTGGTGTGGCAGGCCCAGGTTTTTCAATCGCTTAAAGCCGCCAGTGTAGAAGGTAAAGTGGATGTTTTTGTCCGCGCAACCGGCGGAGGATTGACTGGCCAGGCAGGGGCTGTAAAGTTGGGCATAGCCCGCGCTTTGACAAAATTAAACCCTGATCTGCGCCCCGCTTTGAAAAAAGAAGGGCTTTTAACCCGCGATCCACGGATGGTCGAACGCAAGAAATTCGGCCAAAAAGGCGCAAGAGGCAAGAGGCAATACTCCAAGCGTTAATCTCCGTGTCACACTTAGGGTTTTTATTGAACGGGCCTTCTTTGATAGAGAAAGGCCTGTTTTTCGTATCATGAGATGGGCATGCCACAGGCTGTCTTCCTTTGCCGCAGTGTTTTTGGTTACAGGTGACCCAGTTGTCGCTTTGGCTTCGACAGCCGGGGCGACTTTGCCGGATTCCATTGAGGGCATTGGTGCGCGGGGTAAAAAACGCAGCGTGGCCAGCTATTTAAACCTGAGCCACAGAGGCGTTTCGCACTGGTACATGGTTTATCTAATCCCTTTTTTAGCGTTGCTTGCCCTCGACTGGGGAATTTTGCCATCGCATTTTTTATATCCGCATTTTTCGCTTTCGCATCTTCACCCATCGCATTTATTGCCTTCGCATTTTCCATTTTCTCATTTTTTCTCTTGGCAATACCTCCCGCCTATGTTAAGTTTTTTCTTTCTAGGCGCTTGCCTGCATATTTTGGGAGACACCCTCTGCGGTACCGTGCCGGGGCTGACCCTTCGAAGCAAGCGCGTTGGGATACGACTGTTCAAAGTGAACTCGCTTCGGGAGATAATGTTGGTTGTTCCGGCGTCTCTAGCGGCGATTGCGCTACGGCTGGCCTGGATTACAGGAATATAAATGCTCCGCGCGGAGCAGGGGGATAGATTTTTGCTTTTTATAGACGCTCATTGCCATATAAACTCAAAACAGCTTAGAAAAGATGCTTCATCCGTAGTTGAACGAGCGGCGCGCGCTGGGGTGAAGCGTATGCTGACGTCCGGCTCTGACCTGCGCCATAGCGCCGAAGCCGTAGAATTGGCCCAAATATACAGCACAAGCGGCGTTTACGCCACCGTAGGGGTACATCCACACGAGGCCACTTCTGCCGCGGACGGCCTGCCAGAAGAATTGCTGAAGCTTGCTGAATCTCCGCGCGTTGTCGCAATAGGCGAAGCGGGGCTGGATTATTATTACGACCACTCGCCGCACGATGTGCAGCGTAAAGTCTTCCGGTCACACATCGACTGGGCGCTGAACGTAAACAAGCCATTGGTGATTCACGTCCGCAACGCCGACGGAAATACTCTCGCAATGGACAACGCCATTGAAATTCTCGACAGCGTGCCGAAATTGCCGATTCTGATGTTTCACTGCTACGCAGGAGGGCTTCGCTACATGGACGCAATGAAAAAACTGGACGCTTATATTTCAATAGCGGGTCCCGTCACATGGCCAAAAAACAACGAACTGAGAACAGTCGCGGCCGCCGTTCCAGCAGAGCGCCTTTTGTGCGAAACAGACGCTCCGTGGCTTTCGCCCCAGCCTTACAGAGGAAAACTCAACGAACCGTCTTACGTCCGCTTCGTATACGAAACGATAGCCAAAGAACGCGGCCTCTCGCTGGATGAACTGGCTCGTGTGATAGATGTCAATACCTCGCGCCTTTTCGGATGGGAGGCTCTTTATGTTTGAATTTAAACTACTGGCCGCGTGTGGCGAGACAGGAGCCAGGGCCGGAGAATTCGTAACCCCTCATGGAGTTATCAAAACTCCCGTTTTCATGCCAGTTGGAACGCTTGCAACCGTGAAAGCCATGTCACCGCACGAACTGGAAGAGATAGAGGCGCAGATAATTCTGGGCAACACCTACCACCTTTACCTGCGCCCCGGCATGAAAGTGATGGCCGAAGCGGGCGGCTTGCACAGTTTCATGGGCTGGAACAGGCCAATCCTCACGGACAGCGGAGGGTTTCAGGTTTTTTCGCTGGCCAAACTCGGCAAAATAACGGACGAGGGAGTAAGCTGCCGCTCGCACATTGACGGCACACCTCACATGATGTCGCCGGAATGGGCGATGGAGGTGCAGCAAACACTCGGCAGCGACATTGCGATGTGTTTTGATCAGTGCATTGCCCACACGTCCAACCGTGAAAAGGCGATAAAGGCCCTGGAACGTACAACTCTGTGGGCGCAAAGGTCAAAAAATGCGCACAATCGGCCTGATCAGGCGCTATTCGGCATAGTGCAAGGCTCCGTCTTCGATGACTTGCGCGTTCGTTCGGCGCTGGAGCTTATAGAACTGGATTTTCCAGGTTACGGCATAGGAGGACTCTCAGTGGGAGAGCCTCACGAGGACATGTACCGCGTGCTAAACGTCTTGAGCCCTGTCATGCCGAAAAACAAGCCGCGCTACCTGATGGGAGTCGGCTACCCACCGAATATTATCGAAGGAATAGCTAGAGGCATCGACATGTTCGACTGCGTGCTGCCAACTCGCAACGGGCGCAACGGAACATTGTTCACGTCAGAGGGAAAAATGAACATCAAGGCGCAGAAGTACGAGAACGATTTTTCACCGGTCGACCCCGAATGCGACTGTTACCTCTGCCGTAATTTCACAAGAGCATATCTGCGCCATCTGTACCGATGCGGCGAAATACTTTCGGCCAGACTGTGTACTCAGCACAACCTGCGCTTCACCATACGCCTGGCTGAACGTGCCCGCGATGCGATCATCGCAGGAAAATACCCGGAGTTCATTTCACATTTTAATAAGAGGTTTAGCCAATAACCAACGAACTAAGGCTAGAGCCTGAGCGAATTGTGTTAATGGCTAGAATTTTTTGTAGGCAAAAAGCATACTTGAGATCTAAAGTTTTATAGCAATTTGAAATAAAAGGCCTAAAGGTAGAATAGTTATAAATCAGTTATTGCAAGCACTTACAATTTAAATTAGCACCCGTTTAAATGCAAATTGGCTTTATAACAATTTCGCAGGTCGTGTACTAGAGAGTTTTAAACCAGGAAGAAGTGGAAAGCTTGTCCGAAAATAATATTTTAAAGGTAGACAAATGGAACCCCGATGCGGGGATAATAAGAGAAGGCGCTTCGATTTTAAGACGCGGCGGGTTAGTTGCTTTCCCAACCGAAACGATTTACGGCCTGGGAGCAAACGGCCTTTGTTCAGAGGCGGCCAGAAAAATTTTTCTCGCGAAAGAACGCCCAGCGGATAACCCGCTTATCCTGCACCTTACGGACGCAAAAGAAGCCGAAGCGTTGGCCGAGGTGGACGAGCGCGCGGCGAAAGTTATGGCAGACTTCTGGCCTGGCCCGCTTACGATTGTGCTGAGAGCTAAGCCCGGTATTCCGGCGGAAGTTACGGCAGGCCTGTCAACCGTTGCTCTGCGTGTGCCGGATCATCCAGTAGCACTTGCGCTTATTGAGGCAGCGGGCTGCCCAGTAGCCGCCCCAAGCGCAAACCGGAGCGGACGTCCCAGCCCTACCAACGCAGAAGCTGTGGCGTCGGAACTAGGAAATAGAGTCGACCTGATACTGGACGCAGGCCATGTGGATATTGGCCTTGAGTCCACGGTAATAGATCTTACGGGGCAAAAGGCTCTATTACTTCGCCCAGGCGGCTCGTTTATTGAGAGACTTGAGTACTTTTTAGGCGAGCCTTTGGGAATGTTCGACGATGAATCAAAGAAACGCTCGCCGGGAACCCGGCATAAACACTATTCGCCAGCTGTGCCGGTACGCGTATGGGAAGCGGGAAAATCAGGCAAAGCGGATAAAAGTCTTCTCGATTCAATAAATCCGGCCAATTTTGGTTTTATGGGAGTCACTCCCCCGCCTGCGGAGTTTGCTCGCGTTATCCTGTTTGAATCAGAGGAGAGCTACGCGAGGGGTATTTTCGCCGGTTTCAGGCAATTTGAAGCAGAGGAGCTGGGCATTGTCGCGGAATGGCCAAAGCCGTGCGGTATAGGTCTTGCGCTACGCGACAGGATACGAAGAGCGTCAACCTCGTAAAGGCTTCTGAAGATCGTAAAAATGTATTTGCCGAACTGCTGATATAACGAAACTGCTGATATAATAGGTACGATCTTTTCGTAAAAAATTAATTCCTACGGCGTGGTTTCTTATTTATGGAGGAATGAAGGATGCGTTGGATAGTTCTTGCTTTATCTCTTGGCGCTATGATCGTTTCACTGATCCAGGGCGTGATGTTTGTGTTGATGTCATCTGGCGATCGCGGAGTAGGCCCGTTCGGCGAAGGTTTTACGTGGATGACCACCGTGCTGCTTCTTCTGTCTGTTGTAATCGCCCTCACGGGAGCGGTTTTGGCCTTTAACAGGCGCAAGGCTGGCGGTATTTTTATTATCGTGGCGGCTTTAATCTGCCTTTTGGCACATAGCAACACCCGCATTTTCGGGGGAATCTACCTTGTTGCCGGTCTGTTGGCCTTTGCGGTTAAAAGCTCCTCCGAATACGAATACGAAGATGACGAATTCGATGATATAAGCGATTTTGGAGACGACGATGATGAAGACGAGGAAGAAGAGGAGGAAAAAACTCTTCCCGCCCGTTCACGCGGAAGCAGGCGCGAAGAGTCTCAAGAGCTTTCTTACGGCGGCAGACGGAGAGAACGAGCCTCCGCGATAAAGATGGACAGAGAGGAACTCAGTATGGACGGTATTCCCAGGATAGGCGAATCGCGCCGATCCTCAAAAGTATGCCCGAAATGCGGCGCCAGTACCGGAATTGATCATAAATTCTGTTACACGTGCGGCGAACCGTTGCATACCATGAAAACGGCAGACCCCGATTTCGGTGAACCCGATGTCGAAACTCCGCTTACCCGGAAGATCTCTTCAGCTTTCAAGGACTTCAAAATGGTTTCCCCGATGGACGAACTCGAAGAAGAGGACGACGATGATGAAGACGAGGACTTTCAGGACGAAGGGCCTGAAAAACCCATGTCTCATAGAGTTTTCATAAAATCGTCCGGAGAAGACGAAGAAGAAGAATTTGATCCATTTATGATAGAACCCGATGACTCGTATCAGGAGTTTTCAAGATATACCAACCGCCGCAAGAAAAAGCGGACTTCCACGTTGCGGCGCATTTTAGCCCCGCTGGTTCTTTTACTGGCCATTGGAGGCTCGGCATGGTTACTGCTCGGCCCGAGAGGAGAAGTTCAGCTGCCTCCGCCGCCTCCTCCACCAAATGGAGGTCAGCGCGTCGATCCGCCTCCTCCGCCGCCTCCCTCGCCTCTTGAATTGCTGGAAATAAGAACTCCGACAAGGGGCATTGTTACGGGAGGAAATGTCAACATCCGCCCAAGCAATGCCGCGACAGGCACGGTTGTGGCCAGGCTTACTGCTGGTGCGCGCGCCGAGATCATAGACCAGCGCCCCGGCCCAGCCCAGCACCCTGGCATGTGGTTTAACATTCGCTTTAACGCCAGAACCGGATGGATTTACGGGCAGTTTTTCCAGGCGCTGGACGGCAGGCAGGCAACTCTGCCCGACGGATATACGCATGAAATACTCAGTTATTTCGGCATGAGCAGGCATGAACTGATAGCTCAACTGGGTCAGCCAACGCAAACCTCTGCGACGGCTATGACGTGGAACGGGCTGACGGCAGAGTTCAGCGGTGATGATGTTCTCCGCCTGCAAATTACCGGAAGACAACACGCTCTGGCAAACGGCCTGTCCGTGGGCATGACCGAGGCAGAGCTTTACAACGTTGCAGGACATCCATCTGATTTCAGCGGCGGACAATTACTCTACATAGAAGAAAGCTTCGACGGCACGCGGCGCGGAATGGCAGTGCGCCTGCACGAAGGACACATACAAAGCATCACTGCAGGCAATATTTAATGGCAGGTAATATAGCGAGGTAAAATTTTGACGGAACAGAAAGAGCAGAAAGACCAAAAAGAAAAGCGGCGCATGAGCACGCAGGAGGTCAGAAAACTTTCCAAGGACTCAACGTTTTATGTCCTTGGGGTGGTGTCGCGTTTCGCACAGCGCAGGGATAAAAATGACAACCCTTTCTGGGACATATCGCTGATGGACGGAGAAGGGCAGATAGACGGCAAGATATGGGGCAGCTCGGAGTGGTGGGATATCTCAGGCGATGCTAAGCAGAAAATCGACCCAACCGTTGGTGAGACGGTCAAAAACCTTGATGGAAAAACCATCGGGGTTCAGGGAAAGATTGTTGCATTCCGCGAGCAAAACCAGTGCAACTTCAACGCCGTTTATTACGTTGATCAAAACAAATACCCGCCTCACAGTTTCGTAAGGCGTTCACCTGTTCCAATGGACGAGATGGAAAGCGCTTTTTTAGGTATCATCGAAACTTGTGGGCAGCCCATGAGGGCATTTCTGGAGTACGTTTTTTTCGAGCGGGATATCTGGAAAGCCTACCGCACGTGGCCTGCCGCGATATCAATGCACCACGCGTATGTTAATGGCCTTCTGGAACATTCACTGTCGGTCACTAGGTCGGCTATTGGCATAGCGCGAAGTTATAAGGATATTTACATCGACCTTGACGTAGTTATAGCAGGAGCGCTGCTGCACGATTTGGGCAAGCTGGAGGCGTATCGCCTTTCTCCCGCGCCTGAGGTGACGGTAGAGGGTAACGTGGTAGATCACATTGTTATGGGCTATCACAAATTAATGACGCTGGCGGACGAATACCGAAAAACAGGAGCCAATGCCCCCAGCGAAAACCGTATTTTGGCCCTTGGGCACATCCTGGTTAGCCATCATGGAACGCGTGAATTCGGGTCGCCTGTCCTGCCATCGACTCCTGAGGCTCTGGTGGTCTCTGTGGCAGACGAACTCGACTTCAAGCTGTTCTGCTGGAAAGAACACACTTCGCAGTTGGACGGGGGAAAAGAGGTAACGGAATATGTTCCATCAGTTCAGCGGCGTTTCTGGAAAGGCTGCCTCCCTCAGGAAAATTGAAATATGGCCTGTAAAATTACTATAACCGAAGATCACAACGGCCGCAGGTTGGATCGAACTATTCGTTCAATCTGGCCTGCGCTTCCTTTGTCGTTTATCATGCGCTCGCTTCGCAAGGGAGAGGTGCGTCTGGACGCCGTGCGAACGAGAGAAGCCGGAGCCAAAATTCGCACAGGGCAAGAACTTTATGTTCCATGGGAGCCGCCTGACGCCGAAGCCGCCATCTCTCCTGCGGTCAAACGCTGGAGCGAAGTGCCTCTGCTGTGGAGCGGAGACAATGTAGTGATAATCGACAAACCCGCTGACCTTCTGGTTCAGCCAGATGTCAAGGGAGGCGACAGCGTTATCACCCGAATATGGAGCATGTTTGGCCGAGGGAGAGTTGGTTTTTCCCCTGCGGCAGTTCACAGACTGGATCGCAACACCACCGGCGTGCTGGTTGCGGCCCTTTCCGGCGAAGCTCTGCGAGAATTGGAGCGCCTGTTCAAGGAAAGGCTGGTCGTTAAGCGCTATCTGGCAATTGTTGTGGGTGAATTGCCGCTTAAAGGCACTGTCAACGCGCCGCTTTTAAAAGACGAGGCAAACAACATTGTCAAGGTTGACGGTAAAAATGGAAAAAACGCACTGACGCGATATAAGCGCCTGAGTTTCAACGGAGTGCTGTCTATGGCGGCCATTGAGCTTATGACAGGACGCACGCATCAGGCGAGAGTCCACATGGCACACATTGGGAATCCGATTTTGGGCGACAGAAAATACGGCAGCTTTGAAGCGAATCGGCGCAGGCGCGAAGTAAAACGCCCTTTGCTTCACGCGTTTGAGCTGCAATTTCCAAGTGGACTTTCAGGGGCGCTTTCAGAGATTTCCGGCAAAACGTTCAGATCTGAACTGCCGGAGGATATGGTCGTTTTGTTAAAAAAAGAGAATCTGGGAGGCGGAAGTTTTGAGAATATCACTTTATAGGCGATATCGCCCTCAAAAATTTTCCGAGGTCGCGGGGCAATCCGCGGCTGTTGACGTACTTGTAAAAAGCCTTGAACGCTCTCTTGTAGGGCACGCGTACCTTTTTTCCGGCCCGCGAGGGTGCGGCAAGACAACTGCGGCCAGATTGCTGGCTAAAGCACTCAACTGCCTAGCGCCCGTCGCTTCCGAGCCGTGCCGCGAGTGCAGAAACTGCCTCGCGATAACTGCGGGGGAAAGCCTCGACGTAATAGAGATTGACGGAGCCTCCAACAACGGCGTTGACGAAGTTCGGGAGTTGAAAACTCACGTGACTCTCGCGCCTTTTTCGTCCAAATACAAAGTCTACATCATAGACGAAGTGCATATGCTGTCCATTGCAGCATTTAACGCACTTCTGAAAACGCTGGAAGAGCCTCCCGCGCACGTTGTCTTCATTCTGGCGACCACGGAACCGCACAAAGTGCCGGTCACCATTCGCTCGCGCTGTCAGCACATACCGTTTCACCGTATAGGCACGCGGGATATTCACGACAGGCTGACTCACGTATGCGCCGCCGAAAACCTCGCAGCATCGCCTGAAGCGTTGTGGGAGATCGCGCGTCAGGCCGATGGCGCTTTACGCGACGCGCTTTCGATGCTGGAACAGCTTTCCGGCCTTGGAAAAGCCGACATCACTTTGGACGATGTGGAGATCACGCTTGGACAGGCCAGCCGTTCTTCAATTGAGCGATGGCTTTCAGGCTGGCGCGACCTTGACGGCGGCGACGAAAGCGGCCTCACGGCCTTCGTTGAGCTTGACAGACTGCTCGCTGGAGCCTCGCCACAGCGCTTTCTGGAGGAGCTTTTCTCGCTCGTCCGCAACCTCTGGCTCGCTGCCAAATGGAAGGACGCGCTTTCTGCCCTTGATGCCTCCGAACAGGAAAGAGAGTACCTCAAAAAAGAAGCACCGCTGTGGGAACCTGCAGCGCTCGAATCGCTCATGCGCTTTCTGGCGGAACTTATGCCACAGGTGCGTATGGGGCTGAGAACAGACGTACTCTGCGGAATTCTCCTGACGAAAGCGGCAAACGTACCTAGCGAACCGAACGCGCCAGCCACCGCGCCCAAGACCACGCGCCTACCGGCGGCAAAGCCAAGTTTTTCACCTGTGCTTCCCACTTCACCTGCTCCGCCTGTCTCGCACGTTTTACCTGCTTTGTCGGTTCCGCCGCCTGTGCCATCGCAAACGCAATTTCCGGCGCAGCAAATAGAACCTCTGAACACAGACGCGTGGAAACCATATTCCAAGGATAAATGGAGCGAAACTCTCCGCAATACGCGCGAAAATGAATTCGTGCTGTATTGCGCTCTGCTGGACGCAAAGCCACTTATTGATGAGGCACGCGCCAACGCCCTGGTTTTGGACATCAGTGAGCGCTACTGCTACGAAGTTCTGAAACTCGACCGGCATAGTTTGTCTCTTAAAAATCTGGCGTCTTATCATGATGCATCGGAGGTTATTTTACGCTACGGTGTTCATTGGACGGCCTGCGATGTGAATTCGCCCTCGCCGGAACCTGCCGCACCATCATATTTGCCAGTAAAGACAAAAAAATCAGGTAAAAAATCACTCGCTGGCGAAGCAGACTCCGTAAATTTCCCGCCTGACTTTTCTCCGAATTTTTCAACCGACTTTTCCGCGGAGCTTTCTTCGCCTTCGTTCGCGTCCGCACAAAACTCCCAGCGCGAAGCGCCGCGCACGGGTATGGATGTTCCCTTCGCCGGGCTAGTTCAAGAAGCCGGGCGCTGGCTGGGCGGAGAATTGATCATGGTGCGCGAGAGCGGAGATGGTGGCGATAGCATAGAAAGTACGGACGTCCTAGCGCTTGACGATGCCGCCGGTGAAAATTAATTTTGCATGTTTTTCATGCTTTGCATATGTTAGATATGATAAGGTGATGCCAATTGTTAGCCATATTTAGGTCGGTATTTACACTTATCGGGCTGTTTTTGATTGCGCTGCTTTTTTTCAGGTTGCTGCGGGTCTCCCGAAACGCGACCAGAAACAAAAGCGGTAAAAGCGCGAATAGGCTGAAAGCGCCGCCGTTAAGCGAAGCGCGCAAAGCAACCTATCTGATTTTTTTTGCCCTGACGTTTCTTTTTTTTCGCGGCATGGGAGACCATGGCCTTCTTGATCCCATTGAGGGAATAAACGCCTCCGTGGCACTTAATATGCTCATGAGCGGCAATTTATCGCTTCCGATGGTTGACGGAGCCGTCTACCTAGGAAACAGCATGGGATTCTGGTGGCTCTCAGCGCTCTCTCTGTCTATTTTTGGCTGGCCGGAGTTTTCCATGCGCCTGTGGCCTGTCATCGGCGGGCTGGGCATGGCGGCGGCGGGCTGGTTCATAGCGTTACGCGTCAGCGGCGAACGCTCGGCAAATTACGCCGCCGTGTTTATCGGTTCCAGCTTTTTGGTTTACGTCACTTCGCAGCTGGCCTCGCCGCACGCCCTTTATGCGTTTTTCGTTACAATGAGCCTAATGGGGGTTATTTACGCTTTTCAGGACAGGCGGTTTTTCGCCATGCTGCACGTTTCGGCCATTCTGGCCTTTGTAGTTTACGGGCCTGCCGGCGTTCTATTGCCATGGCTCAGCATACTGACATACGCCATTCTGGTAAGGCAGGAGCGTTTTTTTGTAAAAGCGCTGCTCTACTGGCCAGGCCTGCTGGCGACAGTCCTAATGGGCGGAGGATACGTTATTTTCCTTAGAGTCAATAACCCGCATATCCTGACGCTTATGACGCAAAACCTTCCCAGCGAGACATTTTATTCTGCTGCATCGGCTTTTTACTTTCTGGCGGCGGGCTTCATACTGTGGCTCGGAGCGCTGCCTGGAGCCGTCAAAAACGCGCTTGCCAGCCGTTCAGCCCCTTTCGGCAAAAATCATAACTTCCTTCTGCTTGTGTGGAGTTCCGTCTTCCTGCTTTTCAGTGCGTTTTCCAGAGATGCTCTGCTCTTGGTTGCACCTGTTCCAGCTATGGCCGTGCTTTGCGCCAACCATCTTTCCAGAGCCATGGAAAAAAGAGATTTGCTACTTTTCAAAAAATTCGTCGCGTTGCAGATACTGCTACTCGTGACGTTTATTTTCGCGGGCCTGCCGTGGTTTTTCTCAACTGCCGGCCACGCTCTGCAATTCACGCTTATGTCGGTAATCCCTTGGGCGATCTTCGCCCTGCTGTTTCTCTGGGCAGGCTGGAAATACGCCAGAACAGGCAAGCTTCGCAAATTAATGCTGTTCATGAGCATATTTTCGCTACTCTCCCTTATGCCACTTGCTGGCGTTCTCGACCTGATGGCGGAAAATTTTTCGGTGCGGGAATCGGGGATATACCTCAGAGACGAAATGGCACGGGACGACGTGCTGGTTCAATATGCCCTGAACCGCCCTTCGCTATCTTTTTACGCGGGACGGCCAAACCTGGCCTCTTTATTGATTCACACTAACGTCAATTGGAGAATCGTTGGGCAGAGCGTCATAAACGACCCTGCGCTGAACAACATCTGGCTTGACCGAAATCGCCGCGCCTTCGTGCTGATCAGGCGCGGGCAGAGTGCAATAACGCCTTTGCAGGGAGTCATCAATTTTTTGCACGAAGCGAACGACATAATAGTGCTAAGCAACCGTCTCGGCAACGAACCGCCGGACGAGCAATACTGGTAAAATTGGATTGGTAAAACTGGTAAAAATTGAATTGATTAAAATACATGGATAAGCAGGGATGAGATGCGCTATAAAACGAGGCTCAATTTCACGCTGAAGCTGTTTTTGAGTATAACCGCCATTTCGGTTTCAGGTTTGCTCGTCATGTTCTTAATTGTCAATACCACCGTGCGCGGCGTCATATACAACAATGCCATTGACGCCGCGCGTCGGGACGCGCGTTATACTTCAAGAGAAATAGACGCGTGGTTTGGCATCAGCTACCACATGGTGAATAATCTGGCGAGAGCCTGGCCCGCCCTGTGCACGGAACACATTAGGCCCATCGCCCACAGTCTTCTAAGCGGGCACGATTTTCTTGTAAACGTCCACGCAGGTTTTTCCGATGGCAGGCTTTTGAGCGGAAGTTATGCCGGAAGCACATGGAGCCTCGCAGCCCAGCCCTGGTACAGAGACGCCATTACCACTCCAGGCCGATTCGTCACCACAATTCCTTACAGAGCAGCTGAACACGGAATCGTCGTCACAGTGGCGAAATGGGTTCCCGACATTGGCGGCACGGAAGCCGTTATCGCCGTTGATATAAAAATAGACTACGTAATAAACATGGTCAACAGACATCGTCCGGCAACAGGGGGTTATCTGATCCTGGCAGGCCCGCGCGGCGAAATAATTTCCCATCCAAACGCCGCGTACGCGGGACATGGAGAGCCGGTCTACCTTCGTGATATCCTCAACGGGGAGCGCTTGGTGAGTAATATCATTCCAGGGGCGGGCGTTCAGGAGTTTTACGACCGCGAGCTGGGTCTTTCATATATTATGACGTTTCCATTGGAAGTTCCGGGGTGGACGTTGACGGCGATTATTCCAGCCAGCGCCATCGCCGGCCAGGTTTTTCGGCATCTTCTGGTTATTATGCTCACCCTCGCGGCGGTCATGGTCGTTCTTTTTATATTCACCATGTTTTTTATATCGCTGCTCACAAAAAACGTGGAGGAGAGCCGTGTAATGGAGGCCAAACTTCGCACAATAATCGACAATATGCCGCTCGGCTCCTACCTCCGTGACAGAAATTTTAATGTTCTGGAATGTAACAAAGCGGCCGCGAAATTATTCGACCTCAGCGGCAAAGAAGAGTATCTGAAGCGCTTTTCCCAGCTTACGCCCGAATTTCAACCTGACGGCAGGCAGTCCAGCAGAAAGGGCAAAGCTCTGATCACAGAGGCTTTCGAGACCGGGTACTCACGCTTTGAATGGATGTATCAAAAACTGAACGGCTCACCGGTTCCCGCCGAGGTTACGCTGGTTCGCGTGGATTGGAACGGCGAGGATGTTTTAATCGCATTCATCAGAGATTTGCGCGAGCATTACGAAGCCCGAAAAAGGGAGCGAGAGGTTGCACGAAGGATGCAGGCAATGCTTGATTCCTCGCCTCTGCTCTGCACAATTTTTGACGAAAACTGCAACGTTCTGGAGGTCAATCAGGAAGCGCTACGCCTGCTTGAAATACCTGACAAGCAAATTTATATCGATGATTATTTCGCCTTTCTGCCTGAATTTCAGCCAGACGGTACGCCCTCGCGCGTAAAGATTGCCGAGATGTTTAAGGCGGCGTTTGAAAAAGGGCACGGTCGTTTTGAGTGGACATACAAAACCATACGCGGAGAACTGATACCGTGCGAAGAAACACTTGTGCGCGTAAAACTTGCGGATGAAAACCTTCTTATTTCCTACGCTCGCGACCTGCGCGAAATCAACAACGCTGTTTCCATGGCCAAGCAGCTTGAAAAAGCAGCTTTCACCGACGCGCTTACCGGCGCGCACAACAGACGCTATTTTATGGAGACGGCGGAAAAAGAACTTCAGAAATGCATCGAAAGAAACCTGTCGTATTCCATCATCATCATCGATGTTGATTATTTCAAAAAAATCAACGATACGCACGGCCACCCCATTGGCGATGAAGTTTTAAAAATATTGTTTGCTCGCGTCCAGCATACACTGAAGCACGATACTCTGGTTGCCAGATACGGCGGAGAGGAGTTCGCGATCATGCTCTCAGATCTCAGCCCTGAAAATGTGGTCAAAACCGCCCAGAGGATAAAAAACAGTATTGAAGCTTACACTTTTACGATAGGCGCGCTGGAGATTGATGTCACCATTTCCCTCGGCGCGGCCTCCAAAACTGAGCGATTCAAAACCCTGGCGGACATCATAAACAACGCCGACAAGGCGCTTTATCAGGCCAAAGAAACCGGAAGAAACAGGGTTGTGTATTACGATGGCTCCTTTTGATTTGAAATAAAAAAACAAAGCAATCAGCGTTGTGTTTGAATGGCTTACCAAATATATACGTATTTGCGTATGGGCGGGGACTTCCTTTTCGCCTCGCTTTTGTGTTAGAATTGCTCTGAATCAGACTTCTTGGAGTCGTTCATATTTCTGGAAGGGGTTGCATTATTAGTGAAAAGAGTGCAGAAGTTTATATTATTAGCGTTGCTGACAGCAGTTGTGTGTTCCGCATTGCCTGCCACGGCGGCACAGATGCCCGTTGACCTGGGGAGAGATCATGTCAACATGCAGTGGTGGATTGTGAACGTTGGTGTCAGAGATGACGGCACACCGTTCGCCATAACCAGAAGATTTTTCACGAACGAGACAATAAGGCAGGAAATTGTTGAAATTCTGATGACCAGAGAAGGCCTTACGGCTGAAAACGCCGGCGCTCTCTTCGGAACAGAGTTTGAGTACATTTACTCGCCGGATAGAAGGCAGTTCGCCACGGTGCGCGTCACGCACTTCAGCCAGCCGCGTATTGGAGGCAACACAATTTTCGAGACCATTTTCGACGATTCTCGCGAGGACAGAATGATCACCTTCCACCCCGTTGACCCCAACCATGCGGTGGGAAGAGCCGCTGCTCTGCTCCCAAGATAATAACAGCAGCAAAGAAAACCGCTTCGCAAAAAACAAAAGCCGAAGAATTTGATCTTCGGCTTTTTATTTAAATCCAAAGGCGGGTGTATTATGGTGAAAAAAACGCCTAAGTTCATATTGCTGGCCTTAATTACATTGATTACGCTGGCATGCTCCGTGTTACACGCGGCGGAATTCCCGCCGGAGAGGCAGAGATACCTTGGGCTCGACCACGTTGGTATGCTTTGGTTCATCATGGACTACGGCATACGTGAGGACGGTACCCCTTTCGCGGTGACAAGGCGATATTTCACGAACGAGGATATAAGGCAGGAAATTATCGGTATTTTAGTATCCAGGTTCGGCCATTCGCCGGAGGTCGCCAGAACGCTCTACTTCACCGAGTTTGGCTACGAATACACGCCAGACGGAACGCAGTTTGCCATGACGTACACCAGACACCGCGACCAGCTTGGCAATGACATCCACGGAACCGTTTTCGATAACTCCAGCGAAGACAGAATGAGAACCTACCAGCCCGTCCTGTCCGTAGACCCCAACCACGCTGTCAGGAGAGCGTTAGCTCTGGCTCTGGCCTCACAGCCGCAGGCTACGCTTCCTCAATGACGTCTAAAGAAGTCTCAGAATTTGTAAATCTGCCAATAACGCCAACGCGATTATGGGGTATAGGCCCCACAAGTTATTATTTATAGCGGTTTGCATAATCGTGAACGTAAAATTAAAGGCTGAAACCATGATAGTAACGCGCAAAAATTTGTTCATATTCATAAAAGAGCCAACGGCTCTACCAACCGTTTGGACGCCACAATCCAGCAGGGAGAGGGTATTTTGCAACTGGCGTGGGATGAAATTCAGGCAAACGCTGTAACATTTTCAAAAAAATGGCAGAACGCAAAAAACGAAGAAGCCGAAGCGCAGGGGTTTCAGATTGATTTCCTGCGCGTGTTCGGGGTCAACGAACCTATGGCGGTTGGCAGTTTCGAGTACAAAATACCGCTGCCAGGCGGTAAGACGGGCTACATTGATTACGTCTGGAAAGGCAAAATTGCCATTGAGATGAAAAGCCGCGGCAAAAGCCTCGATGAAGCGTTTGCCCAGCTGCAAAACTACATGCGGAGTTTCCCCGCCGATGATATCCCCGACCTGTGGATGGTCTGCGACTTTGAAAACATCCGCCTTTGCCGCCGCTCCACAAACGAGCTGTGGAATTTCAAAACAAAAGACCTGCGCAAACACATAAAACGTTTTGCCGATATCGCGGGCTATGAAACTGAGACAGGCCGCGTTGGCCAGATTGAGGTCAATGTCAAAGCCGCCGAAAAAATGGCAAAACTGCACGACCAATTAAAAGACCACGGATACGATGGGCACGATTTAAGGGTATACCTTGTCCGGTTGCTCTTCTGTTTGTTCGCGGACGATACCGGAATTTTTCCAAAGGACAGCCTGTACCGTTATATAGAGGCATCTAAACCAGATGGCTCCGACCTGTCCGAGCGTATAAGCAAGCTATTTGAGGTGCTGAACATGCCGGAGAACGTCCGGGCAAAAAAGACTCTGCTATCCGATGAGCTAAAACAATTCCGCTACATCAACGGCAAGCTTTTTGCCGACAGGCTGGCCCCGGCTGATTTTAACGCGAAAATGCGCGGCTCCATTCTGGATTGCCTTGATTTCGACTGGAATAAAATCAGCCCGGCGATATTCGGAGCAATGTTTCAGGGCGTCATGGACAAAAACCAGAGGCGCGAAATGGGGGCGCACTACACCAGCGAAGAAAACATATTAAAGCTGATAAAACCGCTGTTTTTGGACAGCCTGCTGCGCGAATTCGACAGAGTGAAAACCGACCCAGCCGCCCTTGACCGCTTTCATGACAAGATAGCCCAATTAAAATTCCTTGACCCGGCCTGCGGATGCGGCAATTTTTTGATCATCACATACCGCGAGCTTCGGGAATTGGAGCTTGAAGTTTTGAGGATGAAAAGCAACTCGGGCCAGTTGAAACTTGACATTGAGCCGATGCTCAAAGTGAGCGTTGAGCAGTTTTACGGCATAGAATACGAGGGCTTCCCATGCCAGATAGCACAGGTCGGCATGTGGCTGACGGATCATCAGATGAATTTGAAAGTCTCCGAGCAATTCGGCCAGTATTTCGCCCGCCTGCCCCTGACGCAAAGCGCAACGATTGTCCACGGCAACGCGCTGCGGATTGATTGGGAAAGCGTCGTGCCCAAAGATGAGCTTTCGTATATTTTGGGCAATCCGCCGTTTGTTGGGTATGCCAATCAAAGTACAGAACAGAAAGATGATATTTTATCTGTCTATCTCGACGAGAACGGCAAGCCATTTATAGCGTTTTACAAAATCATCAACAAATCCCGTCACGTAAATTAAGGGCTTCATAGCTATAAACCTTGTTTATAATAATGCAAACCGCTATAAGAACTCCGGAAAGATTGATTATGTCGCAGCATGGTATTACAAAGCGGCGAAATATATGGCAGGGGAGCAAACCCCCTTTGGAAAGGGGGTGCCCGCAGGGCGGGGGTTTGTTGCTCCTAGCGCGGACACTTCAAAAGGATCTATCCGCGCCGCGTTTGTTTCGACCAATTCAATAACGCAAGGCGAACAAGCAGCCGCCGTTTGGAAGCCACTTTTTGAAATGTTCGGCATACATATTGACTTCGGATATCGGACATTCAAATGGGGTAACGAGGCAAAAGGAAAAGCGGCTGTTCATTGTGTGATTGTTGGATTCAGCGCGGCGTACAGCGGTGAAAAAATGATATTCGACGGCGAGGAAAGAATAATAGCGAAAAATATCAATCCGTACCTCGTAGACGCGCCAAATGTTTTTGTAGAGAGCCGTAGGAAACCGCTTTTCGATGTGCCAGAAATGCAGAAAGGCAGTATTCCTGTTGACGGTGGTAATCTCATAATAAGTGGCGATAATTATGAAAAATTTATTGAAACTGAACCAAACGCCAAAGAATACATTTGTGAATTTCTCGGTTCTGATGAATTTATTAACGGAGTAAAACGGTTTTGTCTTTGGCTTGTTGGGATAGCTCCAGCAAAATTACGCCAAATGCCAGAAGTAATGAAACGAGTTGAGGCTTGCAAGCAATTCAGATTAAGCAGTCAAAAAGAAGCGACAAGAAAGTATGCGGAATACCCGACGCGCTTTATGGAAATACGCCAACCTGATACAGATTTTTTAGCAATTCCCGAAGTATCATCAGAAAACAGACGATATATACCTATTGGCTATCTATCTGCGTCAACTATTGTAAGCAATAAGATTTTTACCGTTCCCAATGCAACTCCCTATCATTTTGGTATTTTGACGTCACATGTTCACATGGCATGGATGCGGGCAGTTTGCGGGCGCTTAAAAAGCGATTACAGCTATTCAAATATAATTGTATATAACAATTTCCCGTGGCCAGACGCAACGGACACACAGAAAATGGAAATTGAAAACTTAGCGCAGGCTGTTCTTGGTGCAAGGGTTTTGTACCCTGACAGTAGCCTTGCCGATCTATACGACCCACTTACAATGCCGCCGGAATTGCTCAAAGCACACCAGAACCTTGACAAGACCGTGATGAAACTGTATGGTTTTGCGAAGGATATAACGGAGGCGGCGATTGTGGCAGAGTTGATGGGGCGGTATGAGAAATTAGTCAGCGGGAGTGAAGAATTGTAAATGGCAGAAAACATAATCAAAAATTCAACAATATTAAATAATTTAATTTACAATAACATAAATGTTCAGCATATAGAGGCTACTAACAGAATATTCAGCAATATTCAGCCGCACATGTTTGAGATGGCTCGCCAAATAGCTAAAATTCAAAAAACGGTGAATCCTGTAATATTGCAGGCGGTGCAACAGTTTAATAATTACAACAACATGGCTAGGCAATTTCTTATAGTCAACTCACATGCTATAAACCAAGCCAGGCAAATGACCCAACAGATCGCTATGGCTTTGAATCCAGTAATGTTAGAATACGCCAATCAGTGGAACCGTATTGAAAAAATGAAGATTGCGGAGATATTTGCCGCACTACAAGAACCGTGCACAGTAGATTTTGAAGGTATCTTGGATGACGGATTGGATGGTTCAATTGACAATTTATCTGGCCCTAACAGGATTGAGATCACAGAAGCGGCCAAACTTATTGCTTTACAACCAAAGGGATGGGAAATTTCTCTATTTGAGCGGTATACAGAATGGAAAGAGAAGCATCCTATATTGGCTCGAATATTGCTCTATGTAATTTTACCCTTGTTCATAAGCGTTGCAGCAACGTTCATATCAGTAACTACGCAAAAAATTGCATTGCGAAACAATCCTTCAAGCAATGCAACAATCATCGCAATAATTATAGAAAATCAGAACGTCGTTATATTAAATAGCGAGGTGCCGTACTGGTACGAGATAGAATACGAAAATGCAGAAACAGGCAAGATACAAAATGGCTGGGTTCCAAAACGATTCATTGAATAGCGGGGTTTATCTCTGGATACTGAAAAATTGAGGCCTGTAGACACCGAGTTCGTCATTTCTCGTTGATTGCTGACAGGGTACACAAAAATTTTCTAAGCGCGTGAGAGCAGAGTAAATGGACGCTAACCAAAAAAGCGAAGTCCTAATATATAGTCGATCAAGTTTAAAACAATGCTTAATGCTTTATGGAGGCCATCGCGAAACTTAGGTGTATTCTGTGTTTTACGCTTTGCTATGCTGGAAATTTCAATCATGTTCAAGGTAAATGACTATATCAAACCGAGAGCGGCGAAACTAAAATAGACGTGTTCCTCGAAAGCGGGAGACTTTGCGGAAAATATTTTAGTGGAGGGTTTCGACCTCTCGAAGCTTAAACTTGGGGATAGCATTTCGGTTGGCGAGGCGCAATTGGCGGTCACGCAGATAGAGAAGGAATGCCACACGCGCTGCGCATTTACGAAGCCGTAGGAGACGCGCTTGGAGATATTCTGTCGTGTTGTTGAGGGCGGGGTTGGTGTCTTTCGCCAGATTCTAAACAGGCTCTAATAATTTACGTCCGGCGTTTGAATGTCAAACTATCCAGCAAGGCCGCCGCGTTGCCGCTTCTAATCAGCGCTTTGGATTCGTCCGTCAGCGATGATTCAGAAAGCATTTTCTCGTAGCGAGCAGAGTCGAGAATCGGAAAATCCGTTCCCATTAAAAATTTCCCCGTCAGCCCGGCCGCCTCGATAGAATCAAAGACGCGTGCGCCGTACAGCCATGGCAGAGCTGCCAGGTCGTACATTGCGTTCGACAGGTAGAGCCGCATTTCCGGCATAAGCTCGTACAGCCAAAGCCCGCCCCCAAGGTGAGCGAATATAACCCGCGCCTCCGGGTGGTTCATGCAAAAAGCGGCGGCTTCTCGCGGGCCTACTGTTCCCTTACCGGCATATTGATGGCCGACAGGTTCCGCCGTGTGCCAGAGTATGCACAGGCCAGCTTCGTCTGCGGCTCCGGCCAGCCTCCAGGTCTGCGATATGTCCGATATGTCTATCCCCTGCCCCTCAGGGAACAGTTCTCCTACCCCAATCAGGCCAGCGTCGGCGCAGCGCAGCACTTCTGCGTCAAAACCCCGCGCAATGGGAGGAACCACGCACATTCCGGCCAGCTTATCGGGGTGACGGCTTACGCAGTCTATTATGTAGTCGTTGCATAGTTTGCATAACCCCAAATCTTTGAAAGCGAAACCAAAAACTACCGCCCGTTCAACTCTGTCACACTCCATGCGTGACAACAGCTCTTCAAGCGAACCCCATTTATGCACTTTATTGTTGACCAAAGCGTCAAAATAGGGTTCGCGTTTTGCTATTTCGGGCGCGTTTTTAACAATTTCGGGTGGGTATAAATGAACGTGAAAGTCTGTCACAGCGATATTTTTTCCAGCGCTGGGCCTTCTAAGTCCAGCCAAAGCAAGCCCGTGGGAGTTTTTTTGCCGATAAGCATCCTAACTCCAAGGGCAACCTGCATGGATGCCGTGTAAGAGGGCGTAAAGCCTGGTGTTCCGACGATCGTTTCGACCCCCTTCTCCCCTTTGTTCCGCCACAAAGAGGCCAAAGCGCCGTCTCCGACATCCGCCACCTGCCCCCACCATCCGGCAATTGCCCCGTGAATCATCGGAATGCCAAGGGCCTGGGATGTTTCAAGGAGAAGCAGGCGCGAGGGAAGGTTGTCCAGCGCATCGAACACGATAGATTTTTTTTCACTTTTTTCATTTTTTTCAAGAAGCGTTTCCGCGTTGGCCTTCGTCATCATCACCGGATAAGGGATGGCTTCCACTGCGCCGTTGATTTCACGCACTCTGGCGGCGGCGGCTTCTGCCTTGTTGCGGCCTAAATTGGCCTCAGTGCAAAGCGCCTGTCGGTTGAGGTTGCTTTCCGAAAAAACGTCCCCGTCAATCAGGGTCAGCCGCCCAACGCCCAGGCGGGCCAGCAGTTCAATAATCCAGCCGCCCAGCCCGCCGCAGCCCACAACAGCTGCCGAAGAGAGCAGCAGTTTTGCCTGCCCGTCCATACCCAGCGTCCCTATGTTGCGCAAATACCGAAGCGGAACCAGATTGTTTTGCAACAGCTCCGCTTCGAATTCGCGGACGGTCAACCCCTCCGGTAAAGCGATTTCGCGCACCGCCTCCAGAGGGACAACTTGATGGCCGCCTTCGCCAGCCTGAGCCAGCGAAGCAGCTTTCTTTATTCTGTCGCAGCCACTCAAATCATATTCTCCCTTCAACGTTGCTTACGTAACGGGCGGCATTACGCCGCCCGTTTGTCTTCTGAACAATTATCGTTATCCGCCCGCGAAAGTATGTATGGCCAACACGTTATCTCCATCGTTCACCGCCGTGGCGGCGAAATCTTCGTCTTCGATAACCCGGCCGTTAAGCTTGACGATTAGCGCTGGGAAAACGTAATTTTTTTCTTCCAGCAGCGATTTTATCGTCATCCCGGGGGTATAGGGATGCTCGCTATTGTTCACTATAATCATCTTACTGATATTTTTTGACAACTTCGAGCACTTCGGGCAGATCCATGCCGAGGGCTTTGAGTTTTTCGACCGTGGGGACTCCGTTGTTGTCCCAGCCTCTGCGCTTGTAAACGGCATCGACCAGTTTTTCGTACTGAGCCTCTCGGTAGGTTCGTACAATTTTGATTTTTTCCTCGGTGGATTTTCCCGCCGGGTCTACGCCGATTTTTTCGACCATCTGCTTATCGTAATATTGCTCGGCGCGGCTTTCGTATTCTTCTTTCGTGACCGGCCCAAGCGAGCGGTAAGGTACGGCGTCGTGTTTCCGCTGGCCCGAACCCATGCGCAGAATGAACACTCTCTGGAAGTTGTATACCCGTTCGCTCATTTCAAGCAGGGAAGCGTTGTCCAGTTTCTTTCCCATCACGCCCTCGACAATGTCGATATAATTGCGCACGTGCCCGGGGAATTTTCCTGGCTCCGTTTCGAGTTTGTTTGCAGGGTCCTGCACGTCGTTCCACGGAAGCTTGCAAAGCCCCATAAGGCCGAACCACGTTCTGAACATTGGGAAATAGTGCAGCGCCTCAGCCTTGTTTTCAAAGGTGGGCATCTGGTTGTTGATGGCATCCGCGAAGATAAGCCAGGCTTCATCGTGCTGCGGCCCTTTGTTGCAAAGCCCGTAGCCGCCCTGTTGAGCCAGGGATTCCTTTGGCATGTACAGGGAGTATTCGAGCCCTTTCTGCTCCATTCCGATATCCTGAAGGAAGACAGGGTCAGCTCCGAATTTCTCCACAAAAATGCGCTTCATCTCACGGATTCCGCGCCCGACTATCATGCCGAAGCCTTCGCCCCGCACCATCTGGTGCATCAGTTCGCACTGGGATTCTCCGTTGCCGAAGCTCAAGTCCAGCCCGCCCGTATGCTCCTTCGTGATGATGCCGCGCTCAAAGCACTCCATGGCAAAACCCGTCATAACACCATAGGAAATCGTGTCAAGGCCGTAGGTATCGCAGTAGAAATTGGCCTCCAATACCCAATGTGGGTCGAAAACTCCGGTGTTGGAGCCCAGTGACGCGGCATTTTCGTACTCCGGCCCATCGACAACAACTCTTGTGCCCTTGTAGGGCCCTGAGCGCAGAAGGAAGTTATT